>Ga0315273_10003327_pt1 | contig 19336 bp, 21 predicted proteins | sample YL17G02_0_MG_FD_205753 | JGI IMG/M metagenome (GOLD analysis project Ga0315273, IMG submission 205753) | Sediment microbial communities from Yellowstone Lake, YNP, Wyoming, USA - YL17G02_0 | ecosystem: Environmental > Aquatic > Freshwater > Lake > Sediment | place: USA: Wyoming | collected...
CGATCGGCGTCAGCGACGGGTCGATCCGGCCCAGCTCGGCGACCCGCCGTTCCGCTGCGTGAAGCGACGCGATCGCCGGGTCGTCGCCTTCGTCCAGTCGCGCGATCGACAGGTCGAGCAGCTCCGAGATCTGCGCGCCGCTTTGAAGGATCGCGCGATCCCGCCTCAACGCCTCGAGCTCTCCGGGCTTCGGGTCGACGCCGCGGATCTCGCGGAGCGTCTCGCGCAGGGTCTCGGCGCGCAGGCGCCCCTCGCGTCCGAGCTCGTGAAGGCGCGTGAGGCGCGCTTCGGCGTCGACGGCGTCGCGAGACGCCGCGGCCACAGCAGAACGGGCGTCGTCGTGCCCGCCGAAAGAATCGAGTAGCTCGAGGTGCCGCTCGGGGCCGAGGAGGCCCTGATGTTCATGCTGGCCGTGGAGGTCGACGAGGTACTCGCCGAGTTCGCGCAAGACGCCCACCGTGGACGGCGAGCCGTTGACGAGCACGCGCCCCGAGCCCGACGCCGAAAGCTCGCGGCGCACGACCAGCGCCTCGTCCCCCGCATCGAGGCCGCGCGCAACGAGCAGCGCCGCCAGAGACCCGTCCGGCGCAAGGTCGAAGGCCGCCTCGATCACCGAGCGGTCGGTGCCGGACCGGACGAGCGCGCTGTCGCCCCGCTCGCCGGCCAAAAGGCCGAGCGCGTCGACGACGATCGACTTCCCAGCCCCGGTCTCGCCGGTGAGCACGTTCAACCCCTGGCCGAATTCGACACTGAGGTCTTCGATCGTCACGAGATTGCGGATGCGCAGTGTCTTGAGCATGGGGTGCGCTCGAGGAAGGCGGTTACGGGAGCGCGAGGATAACACGGTCCGCTTGTCGCGCCGGAACGTGTCGCGTACCATTCGCGCGTGCTGCCCCTCCTTAGCGCATCCCAGTCCGGACTCGACGTTTGGGGACTCGTCATGAGCTCGGGCCCCATGGCCAAGCTCGTCCTGTTCGTCCTGCTCGGCTTTTCCGTCGCCTCGTGGGCGATCATGGCCGAGAGGTGGCGCGCGTTCTCCCGCGCCCAGCGCGAGTCCGATACCTTCCTCGACCGCTTCAAGAAAGGCGGTGGCCTCGCCGCGATCCAGGACGCGACGGTGACCCTTCACGAGAGCCCGCTCGCCCACCTGTTCCGGGCCGCCTTCCGCGAGATCTCGTTGAACCCTCCCCCGCAAGAGGGCGCCGACCCGGCGACCGTCTCGGCCCTCGACCGGGTGCTGCGCAAGAACGCGTCGGTTCAGATCACCGAGCTCGAACGGAGCCTCGGGTTCCTCGCGACCACCGCCGGCGCCACGCCATTCATCGGTTTGTTCGGCACGGTCTGGGGGATCATGAACGCGTTTCACGGCATCGGCGTCACGGGCACGGCCTCGCTCCAGGCGTACGCCCCCGGGATCGCGGAGGCTTTGGTCGCAACGGCGGCGGGGTTGTTCGCCGCGATTCCGGCCTTGATCGGCTACAACCACTACATGCGTCAGCTCCGGTTGTTCGAAGCGGGCATGGACGAGTTTTCCGCGGATATGATCCACCGGGTGCTCGGCCGGCGGAGCTGAGGTGGGCGCCTCGCTCGGAAACGGCGGGGGGCGCTCGGGACGCCATCGCGCGCTCGCCGAGATCAACATCACGCCGCTCGTCGATGTGATGCTCGTCCTCATGATCATCTCGATGCTCGCGGCGCCGATGCTGCAAAAGGGCATCCCGCTCGATCTTCCCGCAACGGAAACCTCGAAGGACATCAGGGACCCCCGTACCGTCGTCTCGCTCGACCGCGAGGGCCGCCTGCGGTTGAACGATCAACCGGTCCACCCCGACCTGCTCGTGCAGCGCATGAAGGCCCTGGCCTCCGGCAGTCCCGGCGACACGGTTTTTCTTCGGGCCGACAAGCTGATCCCCTACGGAGAGGTCCTGCACATCATGGATCTCATCCGCAAGGCCGGCGTCACGCGAGTCGCACTCGTGACGGTTCCCCTGGCCGGGCCGGCGGGTTCCCCGCGATGAGGCCTCTGCCGCGGGTGCGCGTCGTCGTCGCGTTCCGCGCGGCACGCTCGCGCCTCGCGCGGTTTTTGACCGGATCGATCGCCGTGCACGGCGTGTTGCTCGCCGCGGTTCTGATCGTTCCGGCGACCCGCCGTAGCGTTACGCCCATCGACGACTCGATGGTGGTCGCGCTCGCCGGACCGATCGCCGTGGCCGCGGCACCGAGCGGAGGCTCCGCCCCCGCCCCGAAGATCAAGCAGGCTGAAGCAAAGCCGCCCCCGCCCAAGGAGGCGCACACGGTTCGCGAGCTGCCGAGCCCGAAGCCGAAGGACAAGCTCGTCAAGATGAAGAAGGAGCCCACGAAGGCGCCCGAGACCGCGAAGCCATCGGACACCCCGGACGCCGCCGAGACTCCCACGCCGGAGGCGCCTCAGGCCGCAATCGGCGGAGCCGTCACGGCGACGGTCGGCGGAGGCGACTCCTCTCTGGGTTGGTACGGCGCTGCGGTCAAGGCCGCCCTGGAATCGGCGTGGGTGAAGCCCTACCTCGAGGATGCCGAAGAAACCGCCTCGGTCGTTCTCGCCTTCGACATCGCGCGCGACGGGACCCCCCGCAACATCCGCATCGAGCTCTCCTCCGGCATCCAGAGCCTGGACCGGTCGGCCCAGCGCGCCGCGATCGAGGCAGCCCCCTTTCCCGCGGTCCCGCCCACCTGGACCGAGGACACCATTCCGGTCACGATGCGCTTCGACCTCAGCCCAGAACCCCGTTGAACCTCCCGGAGCCCACGATGCGCCGCCTCGCCCCGATCGCCTGCGCCGCGACCTCTCTTCTCGTTGCGATCCTCGCGGTGCCGCTCCCGGCGCGCGGGCAGGGTGAGCCGCAGCCCAAGCCAGCCGGGGTCACGGGCGTGATCACGGGGAGCGGGTTTACGAAGATCAAGATCGCCGTCCCCGACCCGTCCACCGAGCCCCTGCTTCAGGCCATGTCGCGGGAAATCGGAAAGACGATCCGCGACGATCTGGCCTTCAGCGGGTACTTCGACGTCATCGACCCCGTCCTCTACCCGTTGGCAGCGACCTCGCCCGAAAAGCAGCTCGAAGGCAAGTGGGCGAGCCTCGACGCCAACTCGGTTTTGCTCAGCAAGCTCGACGTCGCCTCGGGCCGCGTGGATTTGCGCGCGCGCCTCATGAACACGTCTCCCGCGGCCTCGCTTTTCGACCGGCGATTCGGGAACCCCACCGAGCTGGTGCGACGGGTGGCGCATCAGGTCTCGGACGACATCGTGGCCCAGCTGACGGGCCAACCCGGCATCGCGCTCACGTGGATCGCCTTCGTCTCGAAGCACGGGAAGGGGAAGGAGGTCTACCTGATGGACTACGACGGCGAGCGCGTGCGCCGGATCACGACGACCGGGTCGATCAGCCTGATGCCGACCTGGTCCCCGGTTGCGCAGCGTCTCGCGTACATCTCCTGGCGCAGCGGAGCGCCCTCGATCGACATCTTGGAAAGTGACGGCCGCATCGCGCGCGCGCCGACGGCCGGCGGGACCATGAACATCTCGCCCGACTGGTCCCCCGACGGACGCCTCATCGTGTACGCGTCGAACGCCTCCGGAAACTCGGAGATCTACGTCCTGGACACGACGACCGGGCGAAGCTCGCGATTGACGAGCTCCCCGGCGATCGACACCAGCCCGTCGTATTCGCCCAAGGGCCGGGAGGTCGCCTTCACCTCGGATCGCTCCGGGTCCCCGCAGATCTACGTGATGGACGCCGAGGGGTTGAACGTCCGCCGCGTGACGACCGAAGACGAGTACGCCGACGCCGCGTCCTGGTCGCCGAAGGGGGACAAGCTCGCCTACGCCTCCCGACGCGACGGCCGCTTCGACGTCGTCGTGATCGACGTCGCGACGAAAGCGGTCCAGCGCCTGACCCACGCCGAAGGGAACAGCGAGAACCCGCGATGGTCCCCCGACGGGCGGCACATCGTCTTCGCATCCGACCGCGCGGGGTCGTACGATCTCTACACGATGCGTGCGGACGGCACCGACCTCCTCCGTCTGACGCGTGGCGGCGACTGCTTCACGCCCGATTGGTCTCGGCGCGTGCCCTGACAAACACGCGCGGATGGGTTGCGGCAGACGCGAGGCGCCGATAGACTCAGATCCACGTCTCGATCTCAAGGAGTCCCCCTCGATGAAACTTCAACTCACCCGCTTGTTCGTGTTCGCCCTCATCACCGCGGTGACGCTCGGCTCTTACGCATGTCAAAGCAAGGCCAAGCCGTCGACCGTTCCGGAGACTCCGAAGGTCGAGGCTCCGACACCTCCTCCGCCGCCACCCGTGGTCCAGCCGGCCGCCGAGCCGTTCCCGCCGACCACCGTCGACAAGACCCCCGTCGTCGAACCGTCGATCGACCAACTGAACCAACAGGGCGTGTTGAGCACCGTCTACTTCGCGTACAACAGCAACGAGATCGATGACGCCGTCAAGGCGACGTTGCAGGCGAACGCGGCGTGGCTGAAGACGCACCCCAAGTACATCGTCGAAGTCGGCGGCCACTGCGACGAGCGCGGCTCGATCGGCTACAACATCGCCCTGGGTGACCGCAGAGCCACCGCCGTGAAGGACTACCTCGTCGGGCTCGGCGTCAACGGCGCTTCGCTCGTCGCCATCTCTTACGGCGAGGAGAAGCCTGCGAATCCGGACCATAATGAAGAGGCGTGGGCGAAGAATCGTCGCGCCCAGTTCACCATCAAGTCGTGAGGAGGGCGCGCGCCTTAGCGGCGCTCCCGCTTCTGATGGCAACGGCGGGCTGCGTCATGCCCGACCAGCTGGCCGAGTTCCAAAAGGATGTCACCGACGTCCAGCAGTCCTTGGCGAAGGTGTCGAAGTCGCAGTCGGACATGGACAAGCGGCTCGCCGCGCTCGAAGCCAAAACCGGCAGCGACGATACCGTCAAGCGCTCCGAGATCGCCGATCTGAAGGCGCGACTCGACACGATCGTCCGCCAGACGACGGCGACCACGGACAAGGTCGACCAGGTCAACGTCCGCGTGGATCGCCTCTCGCAAGACGTGCAGGCCGCGCGCGACGCGGCGCGACGGGCGGCCCCGGTTCCCGTTTCCGGCGGAGGACCCGACGCGGCGGCTGCCGTTTCGGCCGCCGGGGCGGCCGCTGCCGTAGCCGCTACGGCGGGAGCCGGCGCGGCGCCCCTCGCCGGCTCCGCTCCAAGTCCGAGCGCGTTGTACGCCTCGGCCTACGCCGACTTCTCCAAGGGCAACTACCCTCTGGCGGTTCAGGGGTTCGAAGAGTACGCCCAGAGGTACGCGGACACCGAGCTCGCCGACAACGCGATGTACTGGATCGGCGAGTGCAACTTCAGCCAGGGGAGCTACAAGTCCGCGGTCGAAGCGTTTGACGCCATGCTCGAGAAATACCCGCAAAGCGACAAGGCGGCCGCTGCGAACCTCAAGAAGGCCTTGGCGTTCGTGCAGCTGAATCAGATCGGCCAGGGGATCGAGCAGCTCCGTTTCGTGACCTCAACCTACCCGGGAACGGACGAGGCCCGCATCGCCGCCGACCGCCTCCAGTCCCTGGGAAACCCCTGATTCCGGACCTCGCGCCCGCGGCTATTGACGCGAACCGGGGTCGGCATCTAGAATCCCGCGTCTTTTCGGAGGAATACCATTCATGGCGTCTCATGCGTCCGCATTGAAGAAGAATCGGCAGGATCAGAAAGCGAGGCTTCGCAACCGCGCCCACACCAGCCGGCTTCGCACCCAGATGAAGAAGATGAGCGAAGCGCTTCAAAGCGGAGACGCGACGGCGGCCGCGGGACTCATGACCGAAACCGTCGCCCTGGTCGATCGCACAGCCAAGCACCGCGTGATCCACCGGAACGCGGCCTCGCGCACCAAGTCGCGGCTCGCCCGCGCCCTCGCCAAGATCCAAAAGTAAAAGAAAGGGGACACTCCCCTTTTTCTTGCAAAGCTCCCCAGATACCGCTTTGTCGCGAAAGAGGGGAGTGTCCCCTGCCAAGAAGCTCCAGAAGCAAAAAAAGCGGACAGTTCCCTTAGCGGCGCTCGATCGACGCGACCACACCCAGAGCGATCATCGCGAGGTTCTCGGCCAGTTTCTTTGCGCCGACAGGACCCGCGCCCGCCTTGCCGAAGCAACCGCAATCGAACGACAGGCCGCGCACCATCGCCGCGACCACACCGATCGTGAACACCGAAAGCAGTACGGTGTAGACGATGGCGCCGGCTCTCGGCCGGACGCCGCCGACGAGGGCGAGGCCTGCCACGAGCTCGATCCACGGAATCGTCATCGCGAGGAGGTTGGTCGCGACCATCGGGACGATCGGCTCGAGGCGGAAGTTGTGGATGCTGACCGCGAACGCGGGAAGATCGGCGATCTTAGCCAGTGCGGACGCGAGGAAGATCAGCCCGGCCACGATCTGCGCCGCGCGCCGCGCCGTGGGGTGCAAGAGAAACGCCGGGAGCGCGCTCATCAGGCGCCTTCCGGCGTCGCGCCCACTGCTACGGGGTATCCGGACGTCACCCACTCGGGCCAGCCGCCCATGTAAACGAGCACCTTCTTCTTGCCGGCGTTCACCAAGGAGAAGCCGAGGTTCATCGAGACCTCGCACGTCCCGCCGCCGCAGTAGATGATGATCGGCTTTCCTTGCGCGTCGAAGTTTTCGAGCCTCTCCTGGTCCGTGACGACCTGGTCGTACGGCAGGTTGATCGCGCCGGGGATGTGCCCTTCGGCGTACTCGGCTGGTTCGCGCGCATCGATAATCGTCGCGGCCTTGGCGTCGAAGAAGGCCTTCACCTTCGAGGTCTGGATCTGGATCGGCCGCCCGACGTCGGGGATGTCCGGAACGCCGGACGTAGCACTTCCCACGATTTGCAAGGGATCGTTCATATCGGGCGGCAGCGGGTTGCTCCCGCCGGGCTGGCTGTCGGCAGCGGCCGGGACGATGTCGTCCAGGGAGTCGAGCTTGGGGGCGGTGTAGCTCCAAACGAGCCCGCCCTTGGGATTACCGTAACGAACTAGGGCGTTTTGGGCTATCCCGAGCAGGCATCCGATCGCCACGATGGCGAAGACCCCCTGCCACAGCCTCGGGCCGGTCTCGGTACCGTCGGGCCACCAACGATCCATGGATCAACCTCCCACGCACCAACGGGCACGTCGGGAGATTCTAGTGGCGGGTTGCGTCCGGGGCAAAGAGAGCCGGCGGATCAGGCGGCGCGGCGCCTCCGGGTGCGGGCGGCCTTCATCTTCGGACGCGCCTTGGCCTTGACCTTGGGCTTGGGCTTCGCCGCGTCCTTCGGCTTCGCCGTCTTGCTCTCATCGGTTCCGCCGAAAACCCGCAGCACATCGAGCGCCGAGATGATCCCCACGACCTTCATCTCCCGGCGCACGATCACTCGGTGGATGTGGCGTTGGGTCATCAGCTTCGCGATGGCGCCGACCGGCGTGGTCGAGAGAACGGCATGCACCACGGGCGTCATGACCTCCTCGACGGTCGCGGTGTTGACGTCCTCGATCTGGAACCCCTTGGCCAGCGGCCGCCCCTCGACGCGCGCGCTCTGATAGAAATCGGACGGCATCACCAGCTCGTCGTCGCGCGTCAGCTGGTAGTAAAGAAGATCGGTTTGCGAGATCACCCCGCAGATGTCCCCGTCGCGATCGATCACCGGCGCTCCGGTGATCCCCTTCGCGAGGAAGAGCTTTCCGAGGTCACGCAAGTCGGCATCTTTTGTGACGCAAATCACATTCTTCGTCATGATGTCGGCTGCTGTGTATTTCTTCGCGACCTTGTTCATAGCTCCTCCCCTCTTCACAGCCCGAGGTTACACCCTAAGAGAGGCCCGGTCCTTACTTCTTCCGCCCCGGCCGAGTCCCTTTTCGTCCGTTTGTTCGCCCGACGCGCGGGCGCGCGGGCTCGCACTCGACGATTGGCACCAGATCGACGCGGCGCAGCACGGCGTCGACCTTTTCCACGCGGACCCGAAGCGCATCGCCGAGACGGAAAGTGCGTCCGGTCGCCGATCCGCGCAGCTCATGGCGCACCGGATCGAAATCGAACCATTCCTGTCCGAGACGCTCGATACGAACCAGCCCCTCGGCGATCCCGCCGTCCAGTTGCACGAAGACCCCGAAGCGGGCCACCCCTGCGACGACGCCTGCGAACTCTTCCCCTTCGCGCCCGCGCAGGAACTTGACCTTTTTCCACTCCAGCAGCTCGCGTTCGGCACTTTCGGCCTCGCGCTCGAGCTTCGAGCACGACTCGCCTAACGCCGTGAGATCGCCGCGCAGCGCCGGCTTGCCCTTGTGGCGCGCGGCGCGCAGGGCGCGATGCACCACGAGATCCGGATACCGGCGGATCGGCGACGTGAAGTGCAAATAATGCGGCGCGGCCAGGCCGAAGTGCCCGCTGTCCTCGGGGCTGTACCGGGCCTGCTTCATCGAGCGCAGCGAGAGCTGCGTGACCACCGGGTAGGCGGGTAGCCCCTCTGCGTCTTCCAGCAGGCGCTGGATGTCGCCGGGGCGCACTCCCGCGCGGCCCACCTTCAGCGTGAGGCCCAGCGACTTCGCAAAAGCCTCGAGCCCTTCGATCTTCAGCGGGTCGGGGTCATCGTGGATCCGGAACAGGCACGGCACCTCGTGGGCCGACAGCCACGTCGCGACCGCTTCGTTGGCCGCGAGCATGAACTCCTCGATCATCCGGTGCGCGCGATTTCTCGGCTCGATCTTGATCCCCGTCATCACCCCTTCGAGGTCGAGGAGGATCGTCGGCGCCGGCAGGTCGAAATCGACGCTCCCCCGCGCGCGCCGCCGCTTTTCGAGCCGGTCGCGCAGCGTCTCGGCGCTGCGCAGCATCGCCGCGACATCCCTGGCGAACGGCGCGCGCTCGCCGCGACCTTCGAGCAGGTCGGCCACCTGCGTGTAGGTCAACCGCGCCGCCGAGCGGATGACGCCGTCGGCGAAGCGGGTGCCAACGACCTCGGCCTTGCGGTCGAAGTCGATGACGACCGATTGCACCAGCCGGTGTTCGCCCGGACGCAACGAGCACAGATCGTCAGAGAGCCTCTCGGGGACCATCGGGTAGACGCGATCGGGGAAGTAGACGCTCGTCCCGCGCGTCGCCGCTTCGAGGTCGATCGTGTCCCCCGGCCGCACGTAAAACGACACGTCGGCGACGTGCACGAACAGCCGGAATCCCCCGCCCGCAAGCTCCGCCACCGACACGGCGTCGTCGAAGTCGCGCGCCGTCTCGCCGTCGATCGTCACGGGCGGCGGATCTTCGAACCGCTCGCGCCCCGCCAGATCCTTGGGCGCGATCGCGCGGGCCATCTTCGCCGCCGCGACGCGAACCTCTTCGGGAAACTCGCGCCGCAACGAATGCCGCCGCGCGACGACCGCCACGTCCACCCCGGGCGCTTCCACGGGGCCGAGCACCTCGGTGACCTTCGCTTCGGTGACGCCGGCCCGCCCTCCGCGCAGCACCGCGACGACCACCGCATCCCCAGCCTGCGCCCCGTGCCGCGCCGAAGCGTTAACCGGCAGCGGATCGCCATCTTGCGCATCGAACGGAACGACGATCCCCCCTTTGGCGGTCAGCTGCAAGACGCCGAGCAAAACATCTTTCGGCGCGGGCTTGGGGCGTTCGACGGGACGGATCGCCGCGCGACGCGGTCGCACCGGTTTGGGTTGGCGCATGGAAACTCCTGGATTCCTTGACACTACGACGAAGCGGTTGCTAGTGTACCGCCGCCCTCCTGCCGAAGTGGCGGAATTGGTAGACGCGCTAGATTCAGGATCTAGTGAGCTCACGCTCTTCGGGGTTCGAGTCCCCGCTTCGGCACCATCAAGGCAATGCGATCCACCGGTGATCTGCCGGCGCATGGTGCCAACCGCCGCGTTGGCGGTGATGGCGGCGACGTGGCTCTGATTTACGCCGATGTGGGTCGCGTCGAATCGTTCGTCATACTCAGCCAGCGAGAATTCGCTGACCGAAGAACGAAACGTTCACGCCATCCCGCGGCGCGACTTGCTGGAAAAAAAACGGTTGCAGCCCGAATCGCTTCGTCCCCTCGTCGAACGCCGCCGACAGTGACTCGAAGAAACCGACCACCTCATCGGCATGGATCAGCACGAACGAGCCGATGTGGGTCCGCCGCTATTCTTCGAGGTGCGTGTCGAAGAGCACCCGTTCGTTCGCGAGTTCTTTCATCCCGCTCGGAATCATAGATTCACCCTTCCGAAAGTCTGCGGGACATCCATGGTAAACATACCGCGTGGCTCCGGACCCGTGCCACCACCAGTGCTGATCGACATGTTGCGTAGGGTCAACACGCTCAAGACCCGCGGAGAGCTGCGCGATACCCGATCTGAGGCTGTAGCTCAGGTTCGGCGGGAAACCCCGTTTCCTGATCCGCCGCAGCTCGTATCTTCGAGTAGGTCTCCACTCTCTCGATCTTTGGTTCACGGGGCAGGTCGAAAAGGACAAGGACTCATCGTGGTGTCGGCGCCTGGCCCCCCCAGACGCCCCACGGCGGGGTCGAGTCCTAACAAAATATCGCCACTTCAATCCTTTTCCGTGAAAACGTGGGCTGGAAGGCCAAAAAATGCCTTCTGCTGGGAAAACGACATCCCAGGGTGGCGCAGGAGACGCGATCCCGGTGGCGGCCGGGCTCTTGGCCTCCCCCCGAGACTGACGAAAACAGGGCCGGAATCGGCGCACCGTGAGCCCAACGCATTCTTCCTGTGGACTATTTTAGGGTCACTACATAAAGTTGCAGCGTTAACGTCCAGAAAAAGGGCTTTTAATGCCTGAGCATCTCCCCACCAATGATCGGGAAGCCGAACTCGGCCGGCAGCTGCGTAGCCTCCGTCTTCGACAAGACCTCGACCAGCGCACGCTCGCCGAGCGGGCTGGGGTTGCTTTGAACGTGGTGAAACACCTGGAAGCGGGAGCGGGCTCGACAGTCTCGTCGCTCATCCGTGTGCTGCGCGCGTTGGGACGCGCCGACTGGCTCAGCTCGCTCTCGCCCACCGTGTCGATCAGTCCGATGCAAATGCTGAAGGCTAGACCGGTGCGGCGGCGGGCCTCGCGAAAGAACTGAAGAGGAGCGCGTGTACAAGGCGGTCGATGTCATCGAAGTCAGGATTTGGGGACGCACGGTCGGCGCGGTGGCGCGCGATCCGGCGCTGGGGTTCTACGCGTTCGAGTACGATCCCGCGTTCGTTCGCTCCGGCATCGAGCTGGCCCCGCTCACCATGCCGCTCGCGGCAGGCCGTGAGCCGTTTGCTTTTCCCGCGCTTCCCGAGCTCACGTACATGCGATTGCCGGGCCTGCTCGCCGACGCGCTGCCCGACGACTTCGGGAATGCGCTCATCGACGCGTGGATGGCGGACAACGGGGTCGCGAAGGCGGCGATCACCTCCCTCGATCGACTGGCCTACATGGGAAAGCGAAGCGTCGGCGCCTTGGAGTTCAAGCCGATCCGCGGACCTGCCGAACCGAAAAGCACCGCGCTTCAGCTTTCGCAGCTCGTCGAAAGCGCACGTCTCGCCGTGCGCGGGGTCGTCGACTCGGATCATCTCGCCAGAGCGGCGCTGGCTCAGATCCTCCAGGTGGGGACTTCGGCCGGCGGCGCCAGAGCCAAGGCCGTCGTGGCCTGGAACCCGTCGACCAACGAAATCAGGGCGGGCCAATTCGATGTGGCGTCGGGCTTCGAGCATTGGTTGCTCAAGTTCGACGGCATGGGCGCCGACCGCGAGTTGGGCGAGGGGCAAGACTACGGGCGCATCGAGTACGCGTATCACCTCATGGCCCTTGCTTCCGGCATCGCGATGTCCCCTTCGCGGCTGCTCGAAGAAAACGGCCGCTCCCACTTCATGACGAAACGGTTCGATCGCGAGGGGAACACGAAGCACCACGTGCAGACCTTCTGCGCCATGGCCCACCTCGACTACAGGCAGAAGGCCGCGCACGATGCCGGCCAGCTCTTCCTGACGATCGCCCAGCTCCGGATCGGCTACCCGGCCATGGAAGAAGCGTTCCGGCGCATCGCGTTCAACGTCATGGCGGCCAACTGCGACGACCACACCAAAAACGTGTCTTTCCTGCTGCGTGAGGGCGGACGCTGGGAGCTCGCCCCGGCCTATGACGTAACGCACGCCCACAATCCGAAGGGCGACTGGACGTATCAACATCTCCTCGCGGTCAACGGGAAGTTCTCGGGCATTGCACGAGACGATCTGCTCGTCGTCGCCGAGCGCTTCGGAATCGGGACCGCCCCTCAGGTGTTGAAGCAAGTGAGCGCGGCCGTGTCGGCGTGGCCGGATCATGCGGCGCAGGCGAAGGTTCGTGCCGAGGACGTCAAACGAATTCGCGAGGACCTTCGCAGGTATGCACCTGGTGCATAATGTCGCCGGAGCACGTTCCCGACCGCTCCGCCGGTGGCCGCGATGCACCTACCCTTCTTGGATCGCGATGAGGAACGACGACGCCTTAGGGCGTTGCTTTCCGGACGCCGCAGCGGGCTGGCCGTCGTCTACGGCAGGCGGCGCTGCGGAAAGTCGCGTCTCGTTCAGGAGGTCCTTCCGGCGGGGCGAAGCGTCTATCACGTCGGCGACGATCGCGAGGCGCCTCTCCAGCGGGCTTCGCTCGCAGCGGAGATCGGGGGAAAGCTCCCGGGTTTCGGGGCGGTGTCGTACCCCGACTGGGATGCGCTCCTGACGCGGCGGCACCGCGGATGGACATCGGCGGAGCGGAATGGCGCGAGGTCGGCCGATGGTGGGGCACGGGACTCGACGGCAAACCGATGGAGATCGACGTCGTGGGCGCGTCTGCCGACGGTCGCACGGTCCTGGTCGCCGAGGCCGAGTAGTCGGATCGCTCGGATCCGAAGCGCTTGCTCGCCGAGATCGAGCGAAAAGCCGCAAACCTCCCGTTGGCGAAAGGTCGAAAGATCATCCCCGCGCTGTTCGTGAAGAAGACACCGAGCAGAGGACACGACGCGCACATCTACGGTCCCCGGCAGGTCCTGGACGCGCTGCCCTAGCTTGCTGAGCCCGGGCCTCGACGGCTTGATCCTAGATCCTCTCAAAAAACGCGAAGTACCCGGACGCGGCTTTCCCCTGCCGGATGCGGTAGCGGCTTCGGAACTCGGGCGAGGCCAGTAGCTCGCTCTCGACCCGGTAGTAGGGCGTGAGCTGCTGCCATGGGTTGTCGGGCGCCGGGTAGAGGCGATAGGTGCCAAGCAACAGATAGCTCGGGGCGCGCTTCAGCACGTAGGCGGTGTTGTACTTCTCGTGGCCGGCCTGGCCGCCGCCCATGCTGACTTGCGTGTGGGCGATCGTGACGTCGTTCAACCCCAGCATGTCGAGGGCGAGAAGCTCCGAGTAGTACGGAATCGCGCCCGCCGGGACGACGCCGATCGAGTCTTGGGGCTGGGCGTTGTCATGGAACCATCGGCCGATCTCCGTCCAGGCGGCAACCTCGGCCTCGTCCTGCTTCACGTAGAGGTACTGCGCCCCGACGAACGCGCCGCGCGCGGAGCAGAGGCACGCGAGCGCGAGCAACGTCGCCGCGATCGTCCGCATCGTCTTGGATGCTTCGATCCGGATGAGGAGAGCCTCGGTGCCCCAGGCGACGAGCAGGAACAAAAGCCCGAGCGTCGGGACGAAGAAGCGGTACATCGGAAGCCCGTCGCCCCCGACGAAAACCACAAACGCCAGCTGCGCGGCGACGACGGCGGCGACGATCGCGAGAGCCTTTCGCCGCATCGAGGCAAGGCCGACGAGCGGGAGGAGGAGCCAGTAGCCGAGCGCCGCGCCGAAGGCCGAAAAGTACCGGAGCCCACGGCCGGCCTGCGAGCCGCCGACGTCCACCTTCGCGTAGAAGGTGTTCGGCAGCAGGAAGCCGTAGTAGCTGAAGCGCCAGAAGAAATACGAAAGGAAGATGGCAAAAAAGACGCCGCTCCAGCGCGCCCACGCGAGCAGGCCATGGCGGGTTCGCGCGAACTGCACGAGGAGCACCGCGGACATCAGTCCGCCGAACAGAGCTCCCTCCGGACGGGTCAGCGAAGCGAGCCCGAAAATCACGGCGGTCGCAATCTTCGGCAAGCCGGCCTCCACCTCTTCGGCGAGACGGCACACGCCCAGCGTCAACAGGAAGGCGTAGAAGGTCGTCTCGAGCCCGCCCGTCGCCCAGACCGCAAGCGCCGGGCTCACCGCCAGCAGCGCGGGAGCGACCCAGACCGTGGCGTTGCTGAAGCCCAGCTTGAAGGACGCGCGGGCGACGACCACGATGAGACCGGCTGCTGCGGCGACTCCGAGCACGAGCGAGAGGGTCTCGGGCGTGATGCCGAGCTTCACGCCCGCTGCAAGCAGCACGACCCAGAGGAAGTTGGTGTACCCCTCGACCCGTTCGCCGGGGTTGAAGACGAGGCCTCGGCCGGCGGCGAAGTTGGCGGCGTACCGGAAGCTGATGAACGCGTCGTCCACCTTGTGGTCGCGGAAACGTAAAGCTAGGCAGAGGAAGATCGCGCAGGCCAGCGCCGCGACGATTGCGGTTCGCGCTCTCACGGAAGACGCGTCGCCTCGCCGATCCGCCGCAGCCCCTCTTCGATCCGCTCCATCGCGCACGAAAACGAGATGCGGATGTGATCGCGCGAGCCGAACGCTTCGCCCGGCACCACGGCAACACGCGCGGTTTCAAGGAGCGCTTCGGAGACGTCCTGACCGCAGGTGACGGTGCGGCCGCCGATTGGGCGCCCGAACAGGCCGGAGACGTTCGGAAAGACGTAGAACGCGCCCGCGGGAGACACACAGGCGAAACCAGGGAGCTTGTTGAGGAGCGTCATGGTCGCGTCGCGGCGGCGCTCGAACTCGACGGCCATGCGTGCGACGTCCTCCCCCGCCCCGCGCAGCGCGGCGCAGCCTGCGACCTGGGACATCGAGGCGGGGTGCGAGGTGGTGTGGCTTTGCACCTTACCCATGGCGTCGATGATCTCTTTCGGCCCGGCCGCGTACCCGAGGCGCCAGCCGGTCATCGCAAACGCCTTGCTCATGCCGTTGACGACGACGGTGCGCGCGGCGATTTCGGGGCCAAGTGCTGCGATGCTCGTGAACTTGCGGCCGTCGTAGAGGAGCTTTTCGTAGATCTCGTCGGCGACGACGACGAGCTTGCGCGCGACGACGACATCGGCGATGGCGGCGAGCTCTTCGCGTTCGTAGCAGGCACCGGTGGGGTTGCTCGGGTAGTTGAGGATCAGGCCTCGCGTGCTCGGGCGGATGGCGGCATCGAGCTCTTCGGCGGTGAGCTTGAATCCGTTCGCTTCGCTCGCCACGAGTGGGACCGGGGTCGCGCCGGCGAGGCGGATCTGTTCGGGGTAGGAGACCCAATACGGTTGCGGCACGAGGACTTCGTCGCCTGGGCCGAAGAGCGCCATCATCGCGCAGTACAGCGACGCCTTGGCGCCAGGCGAGACGAGGATCTGGTCGGTGGCGTACGTAAGGCCGTTGTCGGCCTTCAACTTGTCGACGATGGCTTGTCGCAGCTCGAGCGTGCCTTCGTTGGCGGTATACCGGGTGACGTTACGGTCGATCGCGGACTTCCCGGCTTCTTTCGCGGAGCTTGGCGTTTCGAAGTCCGGCTCGCCGACGCTGAAGTCGAGGACGTCGATCCCCTGCGCCTTCATCCGGCGCGCCATCGCGTTGATCCTGAAGGTGGGCGACAGCTCGACGTGCCGGATGCGGTCCGCGAGTCTCATCCCACGCCGGCCTTCGATGCGAGAATCTCCCGCATCTGATTCCTCTGCAGGTGGATGTTTTGCACCGACAGGCCCGCGATCGCGCGCTCGATCTCGCGATTGGGATGGGTGTAGCGGGGTAACGTGGGCGTCGCGGGCTCTTCGCGCACGACCATGTCGTCGGCCAGCAGCCGGTAGCGGGGAAGGATGGCGCGATCCGCGGGCGGCTTCTGGTGGGCGAACACGATGAGCTGCCCACCGACGCGAAGCAGACGGACGATCTCGGCGCCGAACTCGTGCAACCTTTCGGGCGGGACGAAATCGAGCATCTCCCACGCGAGGACGAGGTCGAACGTCCCCGAGGGGTAGTCGAGCTTGACCGGACGGAGGGTCGGCACCGGATCTCCCGGCTGCCGCTTCGGGATGGGCTCCGGAAGCTCAACCTCGTCGACATGCACGCGCGCCCCGCGGCCGGCGAGGAAGACGACGCTCTCGCCGCACAGGGGGCCCAAGACGAGGATCTGCGGTTTCCCGTCGCGAAATGCGCGCGCGACCGCTCTACCGAGCCCGCCGCACGGCTGGCCGGCGACGGCCACACTTGGAGCACTCGAGGCACTCGGACGTAGAGCCACGTCGAAAGTCTACTAGAAGTTCGCGCCCTTGGAAGGCGCGCCCGCGCCCACGGGCTCCATCACCGGCCGCGAAGCCGACGACGACGTGGACGCCGAGGTCGAGGTCGAACCCCCCGACTTCTTGTCCATGTCGATCGCGCCCTTGAACTTGGCGCCGTCCGCCAACACGACCCGAGGAGCCTGGATGTCGCCGCGCATCGAGCCCGTCGCGGCCACTTCGACCTTGTCGTCCGCCGTGATGTTGCCGGTGACTTCGCCGAGGACCATCACGGTTTTCGCCTGGATCTCGGCGACGATCTTGCCGTTCGCGCCGACGGTCAGGTTGTGGTCCTTCAGGAAGACCTTCCCCTCGACCTTGCCTTCGATCGTCAGGTCCTCGTTTCCGGTCAACTCACCCTTGATGTGGATCGATTGCCCGATGTTCACGATCTTGTCCATTTGCAGTGTCTCCCCTGCGGCGTTACGCCGCTTTCAATCCCTTGATTCTGTCGATCGCCTCGGCGCGAACATCTTCCGGCTCGCCCTTAAACAATAGGGTCCGAATCGTCTCCATGCCCGAACGATCTCCCAAACGCCCCGGAGCGATCTTGGCGATCGCATGCACGGCGAGGCATCGGACCTTGTAGAACGGGTCGCCGATCTCGCCCAGCGCCATCGCGGCGTTCGCGCGGACCATGTCGGACTCGGCCCGCAGGGCGCTCTCGAGCCGAGGCACCGCTTCGCGCGTCCGGCGTGTGCCGACCACCTTGACGACGTGGCTGCGGATGCGCTCGCTCTCGTCCTGGAGCGCAACGCGCAGGAGGACCTCGAGCGATTCCGGCCCGGGCACCCCGCGCGCATCGCGCAGGGCCCCCAAGGCCTGGCAGGCGGCCATGCGGACGGCGGATAGGGATTCGGCGACGAAGGGAACGATCGGAGCGATCGCCTTGGGGTCGCCGATGTCGCCGAGTGCGCGGATGACGTTCACGCGAACGGTCTCCTCCTGGTCGTTCAGGGCGGCGATCAACGCATCGACCGCCTCTTTCGACCGGACTTGCCCCAGGCGAATCGCCGCATCCGACCTGACGACCGGATCGTCGCTCACCGGAGCTCTGACGGCCCCTTTGGGCTGACCCGAGCACGCCGTACCTAGCAAGACGACGGCCATCCCGAAGGCTGAGGCGGTGAAAGGGACACGCATCTGGTCTCCGGTTGGGGAAAAGAACGGCGGATTATACTCCAGGGGTGCGCACCCTCCTCCGTGTGGTTCCCGCGGTCCTCGCGCTTGGCGCCCTGGTCTTTGGGGCGCCAGGATTTGCCGCGGGGCGCGAGGAATCGCTGCGCCAGTGGCTCGACGGGCCGGTTCATTACCTCGTCGACTCGGCGGAGATCAAAGAGTTCAAATCCTTCAAAACCGACAAGGAGCGCGCGGCATTCATCGAGCGCTTTTGGCGCCGTCGCGACCCCACCCTCAACACGCTCGTCAACGAGTACCGGCAGCTCTTCTGGAACCGGGTGCGGGAGGCGAACGAGAAGTTTTTGGATAACGCAGGGCCCGGATGGCAGACCGACCGGGGCAAAATTTACGTCCTCTACGGCCCGCCCGACGAGGTGAAGGAAGACCCTAACGCCAAGGCCAGCTCCGGTCTCTCGGACGGCAGGGGGCTCATCCGCTGGGTGTACCTGAAGCCCGCCGGGCGGAGGGATATGGACCCGGTCGTGTACGTTCCCTTCGTTCGCGACGTGACCGGCGAGTACCGACTATCCTACGACCCCAAGCTCGCCAGCCCGTTTTTTTCCTGGTCGCAGGTCGAGGACAACCGCACCGTGGGCCTCGGGAATTACCTCACGCGGTTCCAACCCGGGGGCGATCCCTTGAGCGTCATGCTCGACCTCGGCAGACTGCAAGAGGTTCCCCCGCAGGAAGCCATCCTTCTGGATAGCGTCGAGACGGTCGAGACGTTTTCCTACGAGCCGCTCCCGCTGGCGATCGACCGTTTCCAGCCTGCGGGTTCCGGGCTCCTCGTCGTTCTTACCGTCGCCATCCCAGGACCTCCCGGGGTCGAACCCCCTTCAATCCTCGCCCGCTTCTCCCGCAAGGGAATCAAGACCGGTGCGCAGATCCTCGGCGAGGGGTCCTTCCGCATCGAGGGCGAAGGTGACGAGCGCGTCGCGCAGGGTCGCGTTCTCCTCGATGCGACGCCGTGGGAGCTCACCGTCCTTTCGGTCGAGCCGGGCACGGGCCTGAGCCGCATCTTCAGAGGCCGTGTCGAGCCGCTGCCGGGAGGCCAGGCCCTGCGCCTTTCGGACGTCGTGCTCGCTCGCTCGATGGATCCCCTCCCCTTCGCGGCGCAGGCCAGCTACGACGCCCCCTATATCGTGGGCGGGTTCCATGTCGCGCCGCGCCCCGAGCCTCAGGTGAAACGCGGCACGCCGGTGCAGGTCTTCTTCGAGATTTACGGAGGCGCAGCGCCCTACCACATCGTCTACCAGCTCGAAGGCAGGGAGAAGGACGGTCGGTGGGTCGCGCTCGGAAAGCCCCAAGAGCACGACGGAACCGAACGCGGGCAGGGGTTCGCGCTCGAGACGAGCGCGACGTGGCCCACCGGCACCTATCGGCTGAAGATCAAGGTCGTGGATGCCGTAGCAGGGTCGGTGGAAGGCGTCGAGTCCTGGTCGCTCGTCGCTGCGTCAGGGGGCTAGTTCGGCACGGGTGGAAGGGTGGAGGCGAGTCGGAAGACTTCCGTCCGCCCAAGAAACGGTTTCCGCTCCGAGCAACGCGACGAGGAGTGTTGTGACGCGCTCGGCCGGGATCGTGTCTCCGGCGTCCGTGATCCAGCTCGCCTCGTCCTTGCGCGTCGCCGCGAAGAGCGCGCCGCGGCGAGCGCAATCGCGATCTTCCGGATCATCTACAGGCCGCGCCGGCGCAGGAAGACCAAGAAACCCCAGAGCAG
>Ga0315273_10003328_pt1 | contig 19336 bp, 30 predicted proteins | sample YL17G02_0_MG_FD_205753 | JGI IMG/M metagenome (GOLD analysis project Ga0315273, IMG submission 205753) | Sediment microbial communities from Yellowstone Lake, YNP, Wyoming, USA - YL17G02_0 | ecosystem: Environmental > Aquatic > Freshwater > Lake > Sediment | place: USA: Wyoming | collected...
CAGGGGACGCGGCATGGGACGCGGCAGGGGACGCGGCAAGGAGCGCGGCAGGGGACGCGGCAAGGAGCGCGGCATGGGACGCGGCAAGGAGCGCGGCAGGGAACGCGGCATGGGACGCGGCAGGGGACGCGGCAGGGGACGCGGCAGGGGACGCGGCATTATTTGGCTTGATTCTTCTATGCCCTAAAATTGAGCTAAAACACAAACTCCACGCCGAGGCACGGATGGATGTTTGGGGGCAGGGATATGGTTTACGGTGTAACGTAAACGGGAAGTTGTTTGTTTATGGCGTAAATAAGGTGAAAGCATGACCTGGGGACTATTTCTGTTACTGGAAAAGGAAAAACAAGACGAGTTACTGGCACAGGCAGCGGAAGAAGTGGAAAAAGAGAGGTAGAGAAGGATGGAAACTTCCACTAATCCAGAGAAAAAAGAAAATTCAGCAGGGGAACACACACAAAACATAAAAGAGACAGAGGATAGAAAGGATAACAAGTATAGAAAGGATAACAAGGATACCTTTCTATCCGAGTTATCCTTTCTTAACTTAGAAGAAACTAAACCTTTTCTTCTTAAGGGTATTAGAAAAAATAATATCGGCACGTTCAAATCTTTTTGTCTTGCGTATAATTTAAAATATTCTGAATTTTTTGAATTACTGTTAGTTTCTTTTGCTGAGGCCAACCCTAAAGTAATGAATAGATTAACTGGCCAGGAGCTGGAAATCAAGATCAAGCGGTTAGAACCAGAAGAAGTCCTTGAAATTCGCGATACCAACCTAGATTTAACTATAAAACGCTTCCGGGAGGCACTACTTAAGGGAAAATTCGATAATATCCCGCAAAAACTGGCCTATTTAGATGAAAGGGCCCGGGACACTCACCTCCCAATCTCCCAGAGAAAGGAAGTATTGCAACTAATTGCCGATGTCCGGGAGGTGGTGGGATGACCGAGCGCATTGTTCTTTGTAGCCAATGCGGGAAGCGAACCAATGCTCCGTTTTTGATGGATGGATGTGTTATATGTGGGAATTGCTTATCGGAGATGAGAAAATGAGCGAAAAAGCACGAAGAAGGATTAGGCAGGCCTTGGAAGACGCGAGAGAGAAGCACAAACTGAAGAACGGCATTCATAACGACAGCTACTATGAGGGCATGATAGACGCTCTCACATGGGTTTTGATGGAGGTATGAATATGCATCAAACCTCCCTCCAAGCTTATAATTGCATCAAGAAGCAGCTCGCCAACCGCCAGGCAGAAGTCTTAGGCACTCTCATGAAGATGGGAGGCCATGGAACAATGCACGCGGTAGCTGCCATAATGGGAGTGCAGCTCCATACCATCAGCGGACGCTTCGGCGAGCTAAGGAAGAATGGATGGATCCGCGAGGCTGAAGTTTACGAGCCCGAGGGAAAGCAGCCAAGAACAGTTTGGGAGGTTGTAAAATAATGGCAAGCATCCGTTTCTATCTCGATAACCTGGACGGGAAAAAGGTAAACAAGCATTTCACGGTGAGCGACGCTTACGCCATGAACCTGATGGAGAAAATAAGGGAAGCCGGATGGGAAGAGGCGAAGATTTAGAGGTGAAAAATATGGAAATGAAGAATGAAGTTGTGAATGAAGCGGAAGGATGGGCGGAGTTTGACAAGGATATGGACAAGGGCGGGAAGTATGTGAAGCTGGAGGTGGATAAGCCGTACAAAGTGGTTATTTCCAAGGCCGAGCTGGGGGTTTCTGACAAATATAAGGATAAATACGGAAACCCGAAGCGGGAAATGAAGCTCACCATCGTAACCCTGAATGGCGAGCCGTGCGGGAAGGAATGGAATACCTCATCATGGAGTGTCATGAAAGAGGTAAGGAAGGCCATGAAAGACGGGTCCCTGGCCCGCTCAGTGTTCCTTGTCAAGAAGAAGCAGGAAGGGGATAGTAAATCCTATATTTTCGAGAAATTAGAAGAATTTCAGGCTCCAGCAAAAGCGGGAGAGAAGAGCGGAGGAGTTGGGGCTGTGGCCCCCTCTCCCCATGATCCGGATTTTGCGAGGAAATACGAGCAAGGCGAGGTGTTCTTATGAACTGCAAAAATTGTAAACATGAAATAGAATGCGAAACCATCCTAATTTGTCATCATAAAGGAAATTCTACCGGGGATATATGTTATAAAGTCGGGTGTATGTGTCTTGATCCTGAACCAAAAAAGAGAGGGAAAAAATGAACCTAAAAGAACAATACAACAAAAAATATATTTCAACAGTTGGAAAAGAATGTATAGAAGCTGTTGCTTTAGCAGTTATAATGCTTATACTTGGTACATTTATTGGGATGATCTTTTACCAAAATTATTATATGCCAGACATAAAGGCTAAGTCTATTTGCTCTGCTTTATCGACACCGGATTATGTTTTTATTAAATACAATTCATCCGGTTCAGGAAGTTGTTCTTATCTCGATAAAAAATCAAATTCAAACGATGTTCTGACATACAATATCTATTATGATTCTGTTGATTTGCGGTACTTTTTAGGAGGTCGAAAATAATGACCTGGCACAAGGTAACCACTAAATCAGACATCCGTTTCGTTACAGACCCAGTGATAGCAACCGCAAGGATGGCAACAAGGGAATGCCTTTTTTGCTCTCATATGATCGAGAAGGGCGAGAAGTATATGATGAAACAACGACAGAATGGAGAGGTTTTGGTTGAACATATACTTTGTCCGAGGTGATATAAAATGCCGACAAATAAAGAAATTGCTATAAAGAAACAAATTTTAGAAGAACTAGAACTTAATGCTTTTAATGACGGTTATAAAAAAGGTTTCCAAATTGGACGAACGGAACAACTAGCCAAGGATTTTATTGTTGACAAGCATGAAACAAATGAAAAGGATTGTTGTGTTATTTGTGGGAAGAAACCAGATATAATAATTCATGCTGATTGTGCTTTTGAAAAAGGAGTTATCTCTAAAAGGATGGGAGAAAAGAATGACGAAATAGCCCGCCTAAGAAAAGCACTACAAAGAATTTCACGTTGTCCTGGCAATTGTTCGGCTTGTTATAAGATAGCAGATAAAGCTCTTGCTTCAGCCGGAGAAAAAGAGGGGGTGAAATGACGTGTTCACAGTCGGAAGCCTCTTTAGCGGAATTGGCGGTCTCGAACTTGGCCTCGAACGGACAGGAGGATTTAAAACCATCTGGTTCTGCGAAAACGATGCCTACGCTTCCGCAGTTCTTAGAAAACATTGGCCTACCACTCCTAACCTCGGAGACATTACTAAAATTGACTGGGCAGGTGTTGATAAACCAGATATGCTTACCGGAGGCTTCCCGTGCCAGGACATCAGCATCGCAGGGAAAGGAAAAGGCATCGAGAAAGGCGAAAGGTCCGGACTTTGGCGGGAGTATGCAAAAGCCATTCGCATACTACAACCGAGATACGCACTCATTGAGAACGTTCCAATACTTGCTAAACGGGGCCTTAACATTGTCCTTGCAGACCTTGCCGAAATGGGGTATGATGCGGAATGGGGTATGTTATCAGCTTCCTCCGTCGGAGCGTTGCATAAAAGGGAGAGAATCTTTATTTTTGCCTACTCTAACGGCGAGCGAAGCAACGATGGCGTCTCTGTTAGGAAGTGCGGATGTGTTTTATCTGACAAAAAACAGGACGGTTCGCAAAATAAACAAGAACGGAACGAATGGAAACGCGGGATTAACCCGAACACTAAGGTTACTTTCGACAAGGGGAGCGAACGAATACAAAGGCTCTTCAAAAAAGAGATTCCTGAGGTCGGAGGATTTTTATGGTGCAAAGACATCCGAAGGATTGAGGACATCAAAGAACGGCCCGACATACCTGAACCCCTCGTTTGCAGAACTTCTGATGGGGTTCCCGCCTATGTGGACAGAATTAAGTGCCTCGGAAATAGCATCGTGCCTCAGTGTGCGGAGGTCATTGGGAACTGGATTATTGAATGGTCTAAAAAGGAGGGAAAGTATTTTGGTTCTTTCAGGGGGGATGATGATATGACCGATATTATAGAGAAAGATATGATTGAAAAGATGGTAAAATTGAGGATTGACTACGCAGTAGCAAATTGGATAATAACGGCTTTTTGGGCATCCGTCTTCTTCCTTATCGGGTATTTGATTGGTTTCACTGTTGCGAGGTCATGAGCATGGCATACTGTGATTGGTGCGCTACGTTTTTTCGTTCGGATAGGGGGATACATTTTGTTCATTCGGAGAGGGAACAATTTCGCGGTAGTTATGGCATAGATTTTCATATTTGCGGGGAAGAATGCAAAAAAAGAATAGCTATTTTACTCAAGAAGCCCAGCTTAATGAATAAAACACAGCAACTTTTTAGGTGGGGGAATATGATTAATAACACATATAGAGCTAAGGTGATAGATGATGAATGAACGACTTAAAGGATTCTTAATTGTTCTCGGAGGGTTGCTTTTAATATGTGGGATTATATATTCTTCAAACCAGACAGTTCTTGATATGTGCAATGTCCGAATAGCCGATCTGATAAAAAAATGCAATGCTCCAAGAATGTGCCACGATGTCCCTTGGATGGCTACAAATTTAACCATTACAGATAATATGAATACTACCTTTGTTTGCGGGATAACGGGGCCGTGTGTTCAATGAGTGATTGCGGGTGTCGTTGGGATAACGAGAAAGGAAAGCGGATCCGATGCAGTGAACATCAGGTTATGCAGCACCCGCCAGTACGTCCTAGGCTCCATGCAGCCAAGCCCGAGCTGGTCCTGAAATGGGGCAACGAGATAAGCGATCCATTAGCCAGGGCATTATACTTCTTCTTATATTTGACTGGGGCAAGGATCAACGAAGCAACGGACTTCTCTAAGAACCGCCTGGTGTATAAGGAGGATCGGGGAGGCTATGAGATATATCTTAAAACCCTGAAACAAAGAAGCACAGTGCCGGTCAATAGAAAGGTAGTGATCCCGATTAATACCGCGCTATGCCATGAGAAGGAAATGTCAAAGATAGTTTTAGAATATTTATCCAGCTTCCAGGAGTTCGACCATCCATTTAAGAAGTGGGGTAACATGAGCGAATACCTTAAACGTCATCTTGAGATAACCGCAGAGGCAACAGTCAGGCGGGGAAACCAATATAGCGATACGATCATAACCAAGAAGTTCAATCCTCATTACCTTCGCCATTGCAGAGCTACACACTTAACAGACATATATAACATACCGAACATAGCCCTATGCCATTTCTTTGGTTGGAAGAAGATGGATATGGCACTTAGATATACCCAAACCTCCGATCTGTGGTCGAGTTTCAACAAAAGAGTGGGCTAAATTCGCTCTAATTATAATATTATAAGCACTAAAACCATTACGCAAACAACAGTTAAATTATAGCCATATTTTAACTTTCAGAGGAGAGAAAACCGATTAGCGCACCCCTCGGACTTCTTTGTTTCCCTACCGAAAACTGGTTAAACTCGGGCATCCTTAATCCAGTATGCCCGAAGGCACATTGACTATTTCTCCGACGGTTGGGGCGAATGCTCAGTTATCTGTTTTCGTTCTCGATCCAGAAGACCTAATCATGGAAATAACGAAGAGCTTATTGGGAGTGGTGAAACGAGTTGTTATAGATGGTGATGGAAAACCGTACATCAAAGAAGAATATCGCCCGAGAGCAAGGCCTTACACTCCCGAAGCGCTCTCTTGGTTTCAGGGGAGAGTCCGGGGAGTTCTTAGCAAAAATACATTTCTTTCCAATGCGATCGATATAGAGGACATGAAAAATATCCAATGGTGTGAATGCAAAAGTTTTTTAATCGAGATGCTGGTTTTAGACGATACGCTCGGTATTGACCTGGAACAAGAGTTAGAACTGCAAAATAAATTTATGACTATTTTGGATCTGGGATTAAGACGCGCTCTTTATCAGGGAGATAAGACATTCTTGACAAAGACAACAAGTGAACAAACTCAGAGGTTGCAACAGAACATAACACAGGAAAGCGAGAATAAAGGATTTTGGGGAATGTTTAAAGGAGGGAAATAAAATGGTTGATTTTTCTGTAATGATAGGCGATGCGGTAGGGGGATTGATCGGGCCTTTTATTTGGCTTATCGTTCTTGCCGTCGTTGGTTTGGGAATTGGCATCCTGTATCTTTCCGGGATCATGACGAAACGACCTTATCGAATTATTGAGTTAGTGCCGAGAGCAAACGGACTTGTCGATATGATTGTAGCAAAAGCCCGAAAGCTGGAAAATAATAAAGGGCAAGCGGAAATATTTTATGGGGCTTTCAGCAAAAGAATAGTTAATGTCTGGAAGGAGGATTACGTAGGAATAAATAATACTGTTTGGGGTACGGCGATTAATGATAAAGAGATGCAATGGATAGACAAGGTGAATGTGGACAATGAGGTGAAAGCACACGCGGCAGTAACGGAAGGAAGACAACTTAACTTTGCAGTTGGATGGCAGGCCGCTTGGGATCGCTTTAAAAATGAAAAGGCATGGATGCAATACCTTCCATTACTGAGCATCATAATTGCAGCGTTGCTTTTTGGGGGCGGGCTTTTTCTGGCCGCGAATATGATTAAGGATAGCATGAACTCTTATTCCGCTTCCAATGCCCAGATCGCCCAAGCGATAAATTCAACGTTCGCCAATGCAACCATCATTAAACAAGTTTCAACCACAGATAACATAAGCAATTCGTTACCAAAAGGTTACCCTGCGGGATGAAATCATGCCAGAAAATGAAGAAGAAAAAGAGATTACTCAGTTCTCAAAGTTCAATATGAGCATTTTCGATATGCGAAGGCTCGACGAATCTTTAAGGGTTGTTCATAGTGTACTGAGTGAAACGAAATACCTCTCGGATGATCCCAGTTGTTGGGTAAGTCTGACGCGCGGATTTCGGTATCTCATGCATTCGGCGGTGATTATAAAATATGCAGTTCACAAAGATGACCGCCAGGCAATAGATAGAAAATTGGACTCAATCCAAACTGAAATTAAGAGATTCGAGACGGACGGTAAAATCACCAAACAGGAATTTGAAATTGTTTTTAATTTGATGTTTGCGGTTCTCGAGAGATTGTATTCGGCAAAACAAATGGTAAACTTAGGTTTCCCGATAGACAAATATAAAGGGGCGGAGCAAACCCTTCGTGATGCGGTGAATAGATGACACTTACAGAAGAGCAACTTGACTTTTGGGGTAAACGTTTACTCGAGAAAATACAAAAATCCGATTTGAAAGAGATGCATTTATTCCATGCTTTTCTGGAAGAATTAGTAAGGAGAACAGAAAGGAAAATGGATGGAGTAATCGCAATCTGTGGACCGCGTGGTTATGGAAAAACTACGCTCGCGTTGGTTTCCTCTTTGATACTTCGGCAACTTCTTCCGCGTAACGAAGAAGCTGCATTTACATGGGATAATATCTGTTATCATTATGATGATATTGGGGACGTTATCGAAAAGGCCAGCGCAAATTCTATAAGAGTTTACCCGATAGACGAAGCGATTGATGTTATGGATGCTCGGGATTCAATGAGCAAGGTAAACAAAGAACTAGGGCGGTTCATGACTAAGGCAAGGAAGAAAAAGAATATTTATTTTTGGTGTATCCCTTCGTTTGTTGATCTTGATTCCAGGCTAAGGAATAATATAATCCATTTCTGGATAGAAATCTTTTGGAAATCCAACCATGCCGACGAAGATAAGCGATACGCCTACGCTGCTTTTTTCGCAAAAGATAGCGATCCGACGGTTAGGGATAAATGGGGTTTTGATGATCTTAAAAAGACAAGACGATCCACATATACAGCAGAGGAGCAATTAAAATTAATGAAGAGAATGAGAGGGTTTGTTTGTGTTATCGCCTTCCCTATGTTACCAAAAGTCATAGAAGATGAATACGAACAAACATCATTTGAAGCATTAGAAGACGCGGGCAAGGCATTCAAGGCGACCTTCATGAAAAAGCAGGAAGAGCACAGGGCGGAGATGCTACCGAAACTAGCTTAAACTCGGGTATGCTTAATTCAGCATGGGAGTTTCGGCTGCGGCTGCTGCGCGTATTAATGCAGCACAAGGTTATTCTATTACTCATTCTGGGGCTACTGTATATACCGGCATTTATTCTCAACCGACCAAAGCAATATCATCACCTGATCCTTACAGCCAGGCAGTCCAGTTAAAACAGGGCACAATGACATACGCCCAGGTACAACAGAATATAGTTCAGCCAGGGCAACAGAAAATTCAAGCGGGTGTTTCTGGGAATCCTGCGGGTGTAGCGACGGCATTGCAATCCGGGAACCAGGCAAAAGTAGAAGCTGCGATCCAGCAAGGAATCGCAAACGCCCCGAGCAATCCCGCCCCTACTAATGCTGAACTCATGCAGCGATCAGCAATAGGCGACTTAACCCAAGCTGGTTTTATTCAAATGAATCAGCAAACAAACATGAATCAGCAAACAAACCAGCAAGGGCAATATTATCTCTCTCTTACTGAGAGAGGCAGGAATCTCGGAGTTCAGAACCTCTATGCACTCGAACAGAATGCAGTATGGGGTAAAACCTTTGACTTCATTCAAACAACCAATGGCGAACTCTCCATGTATCCTGAAGGAACCCGTGAAATGCTAAAAGAACGGGGGTATAACCTGAAGTATGCCATAAACCCAGAGAACGTTTCCATGTTCGCTTCTCTTGGAGGGAAAACCTATGGATTATCAGAAACAAGAGGGGGAGAAACGATTAAGGCCAGGGAATACGATCCCGGTACTTTTTCATTGGGAAAGGAAGAAAGCATTTCAATAAAGAACATTGCAACTTTCAAGGGAATGAAACCAACTCCGCAAACTAATTATTCATGGCAGTTAACGGGAACGGGGATAGATGTTAATGCAACAAACCTAATAGAAGCAGAGAATCCGATTTCAGGCGGTTTGGGTGCATTAAACTTTTCAAAGGCTGCTGGGAGAATAGAACAAACGCCTTTCGCATATCAAACAAAGAATGAATATCTTAATGTTTTCAGTCCTGAACAAAAGATAGAACTCCCGGCGAGTGGAATGCCTGGTTATGTAGTGAACTTCAAGAGTGAAATGAACCGGCAGGGGGCTCTTGGAGTAGTGGAAGAAACGAATAAGCCCCATGCCTTTGCTGCCTATCTTTCAAGTTGGGATACTGCTTTCGACAGGTCTCCGATAGGAAGAGTGATAACTGATGTTGCTGGGGTAGGAGAAACAGGAAAGAAGGCGATATTTTCCTATAGACCCGAGTTTCAGTCCGATCTTGGGAAGGTTTTCTATGTAAATGTCATGGCTGGAGGAACTGATGCGCTTCTTGGGATCCCTGAACTCGGAGCCAAGCTTGCAATAAGACAATATGCCCCGCTTGGCTATGCCCTGGAAGGAAGAAGCAGAACGCCACTCGAAGACATCGGAGGGTTTTATGCCAAGGAAGGGGGAGGGATCGGGGCTGGATTGTTTGCGGGTGTTAGTTCAACTATAAAGAGCGGATTGGAAGGGAATCTGTTTCCCGCAGCTGAAGGGACGGGTAGGCTTGTCGGTTCGGTACTAACCCTGAATATGGCCGGTGGTCTAATAGGCCAGAAGTGGGCGGAGTTCAAAATGAAGAGCGAACCTCCTCAGTATTCATTCAATTTACAGGACATACGTTATCCTGTTGGAGAATCAGGATATGCCATTAACCTCTTTGGGAGTGGTTCGGCTAAGACTTATTTCGGAGAAGTCCCGATAAAGAACATAGTTGGGGAGGCGGGAGTTCTCCCAACAACTGAGGGAGGGGCGTTCTATTCTGGGGACATTTCGGCAATAGTAGGAAAAGGAAAGGGAGTTGCAGTAAACTATCCTGTGTATGGAGCTGCCTCTATTGAATCATCCGGTGAGGTCATAGGATTTAAGGGGGCTTATCTTGGCGGAGGATCGCAAGGGGAAGCGTTCTCCAACGTGTTTAAGACATTTGAAAGCGGAGCTCAACCATCTCAGACTACGTTTTATACTTTCAGCTCTGGAAAGAATGCGCTTGTTCAATCCTTCGAGAAACCATTTCCAACATTCACCGGGAGGGAATATCTTCTTTTTGAAACTCCGGAGGGTAAGTTTGTCCAAGATGTAGGGGAGAGATGGCTTTCTCAATCAGCAGCCTATGAAACAACTGGGGGGATGACTAAGGAGTTTGTCAATTCGATGGCAGCAAAGGCTTATGACATTGACTATCTTGGAGGGGAAGGCGGGTTATTTATCGAAAAGCAGGGACTTTTAGGGTGGACAGCAACACCAAGCGCTTCACCTTTGAAACTAACAGGAAGTCGAGCCCTATCATTTGGTACTGAAATATTCCCAAGAGAAGGCTCGGCATTCATTAAGGCTACTGGAGCTGGAGGTTTTGAACTCTTTGAATCTTCTCCTATCCTGGCATTCCCGAAACAAGGAAGCGCTGAGCAGGTTCTGGGACTGACTGGAATGCAAGGGAAGCTCAGCGGTGGATCACTTTCTGCTACGGCTGAGGGGGGGCAGGTCCTTGGATTGGGAGCTTATCAATACCTAAAGATAGACATGGCAGGTAAGGCCCTGGATACTGCGGTAGGGCAGGCAGTGATTGAACAGACAGCAACCAAGGGAGGGCTTCTTAGTGCTGGAATTGGGGGTTTGACAACCTATAAGCCAGCAACGATAAGCAAACAGATAGAGGTAGCACTCCAAACGTATGACTTTGAGGATATGATCCCAGCACAAACCCAGCGGATGTTTGCAGCTTCAGCAACTCAACAGGGGCTAAGGACAGCGGGGATTACTATTTCTACCTCATTAACATCTACGAAATTGAAACCGCTGGATATTCCTATGATGATGGATCGTTCTATTCAGGTTATTACTGGTAAACCCGCGCAGCTCCAGATTCCCAAGACAATGCTTTCGGAGTTTCAAGGAATGAAAACTATTCCTTTTGAGATACCTATTCAGAAGATTATTCCAGGAGAAATAACAAAACCAATAGAGATGCAAACAACTCCCCAAGTTTTACTCCAGAAGTTTGGTAAAGGGTTCGGATCGGGAGGGGGGCAACTACTTAGTCCGCCCTTGCTACTTAGTCCGCCCTTGCAATTTAATCTAAAGGTTTCCGGCCCGTACGAGGAGAAAGGAAAGAAAAAGGAAAACATCTACAAACGGCTAGGCGGTTATACCCCTTCCCTTCTCGGGGCAGCATTGGGGAAAGTGGAATCAAAGAAGGGGATGCATGGCATGTTCTCGGGGATGGAGATTAGGGGAATGCCGAAGAAAGGAGAGAAAACAATATGGCGTACGTAGATATTTTGTATGTGATGGCAGTTTTTGTTGCCCTGTTCGTTCTTCTGGCCAGTACATACTTTATATGGAATATAGAATTTCCGATAATGAATAGTTCTGCTGCGGGCACAACTGCGGTCCCGGTCATGACAAATATCAATAAAACAGTAAATGGGCAATTTGATTTCTTCTTTAATAATTTCCAGTTGCTTTATATTATCTTCTCGATAGTTGCGGTTTTGCTTACAGTCGTTCTAATCTCAAATCCAATCGGGCTGGCAGTATGGCTTATCATTAACCTGCTCGGGTTTGTTCTTTTCGATAGCCTGATAACGTTTGTTACTTCATTCGCTGGCACTCCGATATATACAACGAAATTAGATGCAGCCCTGGACTTTTTACAATCAGGAGTTCCCCAACTCCTACCTTTATTCAATATGCTTTTGGCGATTGTCCTTGTTGGAAAGCGGGCCTTTGGAGGATCGCAATGAGAAAACTATTACTGGCGCTTGTTTTCGTTTTTCTCTTTGCGAGCAATATTAGCTTTGCCTGGCTCTCTGGTTATACTTACAAAGCAACAGTTACCCTAAACTCAACGGTTGCAACAAACCAAACGAATTTCCCAGTTCAAGTTGTTTTAAATACGACAACGCTGATTTCAGCTGGGAAAATGCAAGCTGATTGCGATGATATAAGAGTAACCAATAGTTCAGATACGGTTTTAAATTATGAAATAGAAAAATGCAATGCAACAAATACGGTGGTATGGGTTAAAATACCCAATTTGTTGGATAAAACCAGTCTGACAACCATATGGGTTTATTATGGAAATGCAACGGTAAGCAGCGGACAAAACGCAACGGGGGTTTGGAGCAACGGTTACAAAAGCGTTTATCATTTTACTACCCAGAACGACAGCCTTGGAGTTGGATGGACATTAACAAATATTACAACAAAATCAACCGGATGCATATATGGAGATTGTTATGATCTCGGTATGAACAACAGTGGATATATACCAGACATATTCCCGTTTGGTGCTTCGGTGTGGGTAAAGGATACTAATCAGACAGTAAGAAATATTCCTTTTGGATCCTATACAGCAACATATAGGGGTGGTTTTGGTTTTGACTTTACAAGGGTATCGGCAAATACTTACTTTTGGGATTGGAACGGTGGGACTAGTAAATTAGTAACCGGAACTGGGACGCTTGTAAATAACACATGGAATTTTTTTGCTGGTATAACAAGAAGTGACACAGATCGTGAGGTATATCTTAATGGAACAAGCACAGGAACAGCTACAGGTAGCGGTGGATCAACTAAACCAACGTACAATATGTGCATTGGTTCTGGTTCATACACTTCCGTATGTTCAAGTTTTCCATTCTACGGGGATATGGATGAACTTCGATTTCATAATATCACAAGAACATCGGATTGGTTTTTAGCTGAATATGGACAAACATACACACTGGGCGGGGAATATTCAGAAGGGGGGGTACTGGCTACCTTGGCAAATGCAAGCGAAACGGAAAACAAAACAATTTACGCAACAATAGATTTACCCATATATAATTTAACGGCGTATTACAACAATACGCTGGTAGCAAATTTAACAAGCCAAACACTTAGTACGCAAAATATCTCAGTTGTTGCGCCATTGGTTCAAACTAATCTTACAATAATCGAATGGAATGTAACGGTGTCTTCAGCCACCACCCTAAGTTCAACGGCTGGAAACCAAACAGTTTATCTATGGTATTACCCGAGCGCATATAATTATTCCATAGCAGCGGTTACAACCGAAGCAGCAAGTAATATTACAGTTACCCCCCCATCAATTCCCCCCGCCGCCCCGCTTACCCCAGACTATCCGTCTTATTCTCATGCACCGGATCATCACGAGAAGATATATGCGAATGGAACAACAGCAAACATTACCGGTAATTCTTCTTATATCGTTGATGGTGCTTTAAACTTTACGATTCTCCCAACTCATTTATCGGAAAATGGTTTAATCTCCCTGGATCATTGGATAAATAATACATATGCCCTCTCATACGGCCCAACAGCCGAATCCGTATCAAACAAAACAATTTCAGATTTAAGGAACATCACCCGGGCTTATTTTGTTTGGCTGACTAATTCAACTAACGGATCAATTAATGGATCATCGAACATGAGCGATCTCTATAATATAACTTTTTATGACGATGTTTCCTTAGCTCCGTTGAATATTGACAGTGTTTCCAATGAGTACGCCGTGTTCTTTCCAGACAGCACAAACAAAACGTTTTCAATCGCATATACTAGCGCTGTCAGTTCAGCAAGAGTAAGGGATTACCCAAATTCTTATACCGTGAATATCAGCGGTAATGAAATGTACACCAAGGAAGGGTTTTCTACCAGAAATAAATTCTTTTTCTGGAATACCGTTCCTTTAGGAACGCAACAAAACATCAGTGTGTATCTTCTTAATATGAGTTCACCTTCTGCACAATACGCACTTATAAATATTATTAATCGGGGGGCCGCCGTATCAAGTGCTTACGTTCAGATAATGAAGTATTACGGCAGCTCTGGGACATACATTAACATAGACCAGAAGATTACCAACAATCAGGGGCAAGCTGGCGGGTATTATACTACTGAATCGTATTACAAATTCGGAGTTTATGACTCCGGTGGAAACCAGCTTTATTATTCCTCTGGACCGGAACATTTTGTTTTAAGGAATGGAAATTACCAGATCACCATAGACGTTGCGAATACAACCGCCCTGGATTTCATTACCCCATATGTTGAAGCATCATGTACGGGCAACAATTCTACAAATTCAATAATTTATTCTTATATAGATTACACAGGACAAACACATACAATTAATTTCCTTGCATGGCGGAGTTCTAACACTACATTATATGGTACTCCGGTTTGCAATTCAACTATAACGGGATCATCTGGGGCTTATACTTGCACTCTTTCAAGCCCTGAGAATTTATCCAATTATCTTTATACCTGCGTTGTCAGAAAAAGCGCATCGCCGACTATGGATGTAATTATAAATTTGCTCGATTTTAAGGTGTACTCCGGTTTGTTTGATTGGGGGATCATCGCTCTTCTTGCAATCTCGGGATTCAGCGCAATAGGGATCATGGTTAATCCGGCGGCAGGAATTGTAGTAACCACCATCGTAGTTTTTGTTTTGACAATAACGGGATACTTCGCGCTTACAACTGCAGGGGCGGTTTATCTTGTGATCGTCGGGGCGGTAATAACTTATCTGATGCTGAGGTAATGAAATGGGAAAAATATTGGATACGATAATCGCGATCATCTTCGTTTCCTCAATCATCGGAATTTTCACCGAACAGGTGCTTTATAATAATTCAACTGATGCACACAAAACCCATTTCTCAGTCTATCAAACGAATAATTCATATTCCCAAAATACGAAAACAATCCTGCAAGGGCAAAATTATACCTATAACGATACCGGAAATTCAACCGATAATTTCGAACAGATCGCTTCTGAACTCCAAACAAAGATCGCTGCAAATCAGCAAGGATTATCTTCAGGAAGCATAACCGAAGTCCTGGCCAGCGCGTTTGGGTTGCTTTCATCGCTTACCATCGCGGTATTCTTTACCATGCTAACGGTTGTCATCCAGGGCATGGGGCTGGTCTTAGGGCTAACGTCGAGCTTATCCAATATTCCCGGCGGTTCAATATGGTATCCCATTGGAATCATTGGAGCGATCGCGGTTGCCCTGATGCTGATTTATCTTGTAATTAAAATAGTCGAAGCGGTAACGGGGCGCAATATATGATGTATGAAAACGCGACAGGTTACGGGGATGTTTTTACTATTGCCAATACGGTTAGTGGGGGGGTTCTTGCTTATACCATTCCCGTAACCCTTTGGTGTGCGTTATTCTTAGCTACCATTCCTTTCGGTAGGGACCGGGCATTAACCTTCTCTTCTTTTATCACTACGCTCAGCATTTTGGTTTTGAACAAGATGGGGATGATTGATTATTGGCTGTTCATCCCAGCGGTCCTCATACTGGCACTCGGGCTTTTCATGTTACAACAGAAGAAAAATGAATCTGGAGGCGGTTAGATGGCAGTAGAAGAATTGTTTATTTCCTCGGCATTGAACTCTTTAGGTTACATGGCGGTATTCCTCTATCTTTTCCATGCTTCCAGCGATTCCAAGTTCTGGAAAAAAGTATGGCTTAGCGGCGTTTTCCTGATAATGCTTTATTCGATTTCAGTTGAACGTTACGCCTGGCAATACGACGCGGTTTCTACGCAACTGGATAACCTGTCATCCGCATTATTGCAGGTTATCATGTGGGTGTTGGTTACCCTGATAACTTACGTTGTCATTTCCGTTCTTTTGATGCTTATCCAGGGGTTAGTGGATATGGTATCTGGAAAGAAAGAGGCGCGGGAGCATGGCGAAGCCATATAGATCAATCAAGGTAAGTGATGAAGTTCATACACTCCTTGATAATCTATCTGGGCAAAAGGTCAGTTTTTCCGATGTTATAGAAGGCATACTAACAGGTAACGTTCCACCTAAAAATATAAAGAAGCGGTGAATGGCTTATCTGTGGCTACCAATAAAATGGTAACGACCATTAAGCTGGTAAAGCTGCGGAGGTGAATGGAATGCAGATTAACGATTTACTTGTGTACATTACAACCTTCGTTGTAGCCGCAATGCTTGCAGGTTTCGGAGCTTTGATTCTCGCTAACGTTCAGACTTCGATGACTGCGAACTCAGCCGCATACAATGCAACGGGAGCGGGAATCACAGGGATTGCAAACATGACCGGCCTTTTCGGATCGCTCGGTTACGTTGTGATCGGTGCAGTGATTGTCGGTGTGCTGATTTACAGCTTCGGCGGACTCTTTTCCAGGAAAGAGTAGAGCCAGGCTTTAAATCAAGCGTGGGGAAAGGGGAGTTAACCTCCCCTTTTATTTTTATTTTAGGGAGGGAAAACATGAAATCTGTTCTTATTCTATCGCTTATTTTACTTGTTACCCCCAGCTTCGCAAGCTCTTTATATGAAAGAAACTGGTATGCTGACGAGGTAACAACCAAATTCAACAATGAAACTTATCTTTGGGAAAGAAGCGCGACGGTTAAAACGACCTGGGGGGATCCCCTGGCCTCCGGGGTTGTACTTGTCATGACCGAGGATATGGAAAAGTGGATCGCTTCGGGTGGGACAACCGCGTACAACCGCAGCTCGGACCATTCAAGGGTTACGCAGCTTCTGACAACTGAAGGAACTCCAACCATGGTCCTGAACAAAGTGGTTTCCAATACTCCGGCTGCCATGCTTTCGGAATACCCGGGACGGATTTCTGCTTATATTAATACCCGGCAAATGTCCGAGGTAACAAAGGTAACCAATAACAAACTGCTAATTCTTGAACCCGGGGCAAAGCTCACCATTCAAACCCTCATCAATAACTTACATCCTGACTATCCGGGCGTTCATGTGATCGCTGAAACGGATGGGTGGACGTTTGCAAGACCATAGGGAAATTGGAAACGATCTGCTCGATCTCTTCCTTCCTGCTTGTTTTAAGATAGACTTCTGTTGTCTCTGTATGCCTATGGCGGGCGAACCTTCGGGTTAGGTCCAGATCCTTGGATTTCAAATAGAATCTTTGAATTGCATAATGGCGGAGCGAATATATTGTTATCCTGAACCTCCTGTTTTCAGATCCGAACCTTCCACATGGCAGGGTTCTCATGTAAACCTCATCAAGTCCCGCATTGTTACGGTAAACCCTGAACCGATCCCTTAATGCTTTTTGCGACCTTAGCCGACCTACGCCAACCTTATGCAACCTATTTAGAAGCCAGGGCGGTAATGGCATGGTTGAGGCATAACCTCCCTTGCTGGATGGGATATGAAGCTGGTTACCCTCTATCTTCAGCCTTTCAAGTTCATTAGGCCTTAACCCCAGGGTAGCTATCAGGAGGAAACATAAGCGGTCTATGGGATCATCCACAACATCCATGAAGCGGAGGAACTCATCATCTGTCAGCCCGCGCTCGATCTCTACTTTCTTCCCATGAAAGACATTATAGCGCTCGTTCTTCTCCTGGTTTGCCATCTTGGAGATGGTTTTCAACTGGTTATAACTGGCTATTTTGACGAAAGAAGCCAAAAAATCAAAGAAATCATAGCTGATGTTATGCATTTTCTTCCAACACATGGTTTAATTGTGCTTACTTGTGTTTATAATTGTATCAAAAGGCAGTTATCGGCCCGTCTAATGTGTCAAATTGAGGCGAAAGGTCAAAGCATCCCCGGGGCGTCTCCAATTCCTTCTGGATAACGATCTTATCCGCCTTGAAGTCATACGAGAGGAAGACATAATCAGAACCCCATCCGGCGTTCTCAAGGATACGGGCAACATCAACCGGGACCCGGATCATGGATTGCTGAGTTGAATCTATGTATGCTTTCACCTGTCTCATATACTCGATCTTCTTCTTTGTTGGCATAGTCATTCACCTGTATATACATATGAATAACAATATTTATAAATATGCACAACCATAAGAAATATCTATGAAAAAGGATGGGTTTTTTAGCAAAGAGCTTTCCGGGCTACTTCTTTACTTAATCATTGTGTCTACCCTCGTTCTGCTTAGTTTGCAGATTAACGATTTACTTGTGTACATTACAACCTTCGTTGTAGCCGCAATGCTTGCAGGTTTCGGAGCTTTGATTCTCGATTAGGTATTGACCTGATTTTTCTATTTTATATTATCCCTTTTGCTGAGATATGGACATCCTCGAGATTCAAGTTCATAGATAAAATGATGTGGTCCCTCTTAGCTTCTTCGTTTGTTGGCCTTGTTTTTTATTACATCGTCGGAAGGAAGAACGGCTTGGATTAATCTAATTCTTAGGCGTTGAATACATAAGAATACATATCCGTCCTCTATTTTCTCCGAGGTAAAAAGTAGTCTGTTTAAGCTTTCCCTTTTCATATGAATAACATATGAAAAGCATGGAGGGAAAGCATATGGAAAAAAGAACGTGCATAAGCCTGAATAAATCTACCTATTTGGAATTAGCAAGGCGCAAAACACATCCAAACCAAAGCTTCGATGAATTAATCAGACTTCTTCTTGGCCTTCCTATTGGCGACCAGAGAGCAACAGCGGGACCGCAGGAGGGAGGGGGTGACCAGTCCAAAACCAGTTCATCACCCGCCCCCTCTCCTCCTGTGGATGCAAGCTTCTTAGTGGTGTGATGCCTTATGTGCAACTTCTGGAGCGCCCTAATAGACCGGAAAGGAAAAGTGCATTGGAGCAAGGATAATTCCTCTCATGAAGCTCTTGTAAAACAATCGGGTTGGAAAGATACCAAGCTGGTAGATCGGGATTTTGTTAGGATCGAGATCTCACCCAATGATCGGATGGCGATTTTCAGCAGGGGAGTAAAGGACTGGATATTCAAAGTGGATGAAGAAGGAACTCTCCCAGAATGGTTTACCAAGAATAGAAAAAAACTCGAGGGTAAGTGCTGGAAAGAATGGAAAGCGGCAATGAAAAGCACGTTGTGGAAACTGAAATTGAAAGCCGCAGAGGAGTTTATAATAAAAGAGATACCCGCAATTCATTGGCTAAAAATTGACGGTAAGATCAGAAAGGAATGGCATCTCTCACTTGGTTCTGATTTAGGCGCGGCAAGGAGCGCGGCAGGGGACGCGGCATGGGACGTGGCAGGGGACGCGGCATGGGACGTGGCAGGGGACGCGGCATGGGACGCGGCAGGGGACGCGGCAAGGAGCGCGGCAGGGGACGCGGCAAGGAGCGCGGCATGGGACGCGGCAAGGAGCGCGGCAGGGGACGCGGCATGGGACGCGGCAGGGGACGCGGCAAGGAGCGCGGCAGGGGACGCGGCAAGGAGCGCGGCATGGGACGCGGCAAGGAGCGCGGCAGGGAACGC
>Ga0315273_10003329_pt1 | contig 19335 bp, 23 predicted proteins | sample YL17G02_0_MG_FD_205753 | JGI IMG/M metagenome (GOLD analysis project Ga0315273, IMG submission 205753) | Sediment microbial communities from Yellowstone Lake, YNP, Wyoming, USA - YL17G02_0 | ecosystem: Environmental > Aquatic > Freshwater > Lake > Sediment | place: USA: Wyoming | collected...
GTCTTCAATAACCTTCTCACCAATGCCATCAAATATACTCATAAAAAAGGAAAAATAGATGTTATAATCAAGGACGAGCCGGAGGATGTCAGCATATCGATAATCGATAATGGCATTGGAGTTGCCAAGAAGGTCGTATGGACCTTGGCCTGGCCATAGCCAAGGGAATAGTTGAGGCTCATGAAGGTCGCATCTGGTTTAAGAGCTAGACTGGCAAAGGAAGCACATTCGTTTTCACATTGCCCAAAAAATAAGGCTGCCCTTGCGCATGCTGGCCATCACGTAGGGATTTGGAGCTGTTTTAGAAACTAATCAGGTGCATTCTCCAATAACAAAATTAGCCAATTAGAATCTTCCCATGCTTGTCGATCTTTCCCTCAGAGATCCTGGTAGAGCTTATGCGGACAAGATCTTGAGCCAGCTGATACTCAATCACTGATATCTGCAGCTGCTTTAGGTTTTTCTTTACCCTCAGACGGTTGATCTTTTTGGCCATGGGCATGGTCTCCGGAGAGACGACGATAAAATCGAAGTCTTCATAGATTGATGAGCCGCATTGATCGTCGATCTTTATGATGTTGGCATGCTTGATGCCAAAGCACCTATGCACGATCGCCCGCAAATTCTTCTCCCTGACCTCAAAACTGCGCACGGCTCGGGTTCTGCTCTCTCTGGCCATCTCGTCGGAGGTAAGGCCTATTACTACCTCGCCCTCTCCCCCCAGCTCATAGGCACGCTTCAGCAAGGAGATATGCCCATCATGAATGGGATCGAAGGTGCCTCCTACTGCAACTCTGGCCATCAGGCCCGCTAACGAGAGTGCCGTATAAGTACTTGGCGGCATTGCTCCGGGCTCAGATTCGCCGCCCCCGGAAGCGCTCAAGGATCTTGGCCACAATGCGGCTTGATCTGCAAAGAGGGCAGGGCTCATGCTCCTCTATGCGCACAATGCGGGGATGCAGGCCGCGGCGAAACAGCTCCGCCTGCAAAGCTTCCTGATCAAAATGCTGATCATAGCCCAGCGTGATTATGTCCGGTTTGAGCTGTTCAACTGTCCGGAAGATGTCCTTCTCCTCACCCAGCACGGCTCTGTCCACGACCTTGAGGGACTCTACCATTCTCAGCCTCTGCTCCTCAGGCAGGACGGGCTTGGGCTTGTGGCGCACATTCACATCTCTGGCAACAATTACTACCAGCTCGTCACCTAATGCCCTGGAGTGCTCCAGGTAGAGGAGGTGACCGGGATGGAGAAGGTCAAAGGTGCCTGTGGCGACTACCAGCGTCAAGGCCTGTCCTCTTTGAAATCATCATCAAAATCATCATCGTCCTTAAACTCCACATCCAAAATGGCCAGATCGCGCCGCCTTCCCGCGCCATTATAGCAGGCGAAGCTTTGCTCGTCGAAAGGCGGGCCGACAATGATGTTATAGTCCCCGGTGCGAGAGAAGAAGATGATATCCGGCTCGGACGGCCTGAGATCGCCGGAAGGATGGCTGTGCGCTGAGCCTGCCACCTGCATGTTAGGCAGCATGTAGAGCCGAACCAGAGCGCTCATCCTGGAGCTTTCCGTGCCGGGCAGGATGAGAACCTCGGTGATGATCTCCTTATCAACCTGAAGCAGCCCTGCGAACTCTGTAGGCAGAGAGGAACGCGACGCCTCTAAGATGAATCGCAGTGTATCCCGGGCAATGCCGCGCACCTTTCTCGCCCTCATCTTCCCCTCACAGCGCCTCCGCTTCCAGGGGGCGCAGATGAATGCAGTCTCCGGCCAATACGCGTTTCAGCCCATCCCCGGACCGGAGGATAAGGGCACCATCCTCGGCCAGATCCACGGCCTCGCCTACCAGGTCGCCTGCTGCGGAGGTGATGCGAACCTGCTGATTAATGGTGAGCGATCGGCGGCGCCATTCTTCATAGATCTCTTTGCTTCCCATCTTTTCATAGGCCACTTCAATCTCCTCAAGAATCCTGCAGATCAGCTCGCATCTGTCGATTTCATGCCCCATCTCTTCCGCCAGAGAGGTCGATCTCCATTCCACCGGAAGGCCGGACGGGTCATTATTGGCATTGATGCCCAGTCCCACCACGGCATAATCCAGCCGGTCCACCTGCGCGCTCAATTCCATAAGGATGCCGCAGATCTTTTGCCCCCGGATCAAGAGGTCGTTGGGCCACTTGATGCCGGCTTCCAGACCCGGCGAGGAGGAGATGGTTTTGCAGAGGGCAACGGCGACAGCCATGTTTATCTGGTAGACATGATTCAGCGGCATCTCCGGCTTAAGGATAATACTCATCCAGATTCCACCGGCGGGCGAAGCCCAGGGCCGGGAGAGTCTGCCCCGGCCCTGTGTCTGGGTCTCAGCCAGGATGACGGCGCCGCTTTGGCATTCGCGGGCCAGGGAGAGGGCAGCCGCGTTGGTGGAACTGACCTCACCCAGGATGCGCATATCTCTTCCTAGCCACTTTGTTTTGAGGCAGCAGGAGATGCGGTCAGCATCCAGAAGGTCGGGCTTTTTGGCCAATTTATAGCCCTTCCCGGTAGAGGCGGAGACTTCATATCCTCTCTTACGAAGAGCCTGGATCTGCTTCCAGACGCCAGCCCTGGAGATGGCGAGCCTTTTGGCCATCTCCTCGCCAGATACCCAATCACCCGAGATCAAGAATGAGAGGATATCACGTGCAGCCACCTTCAGCTCTTCTCCTCAGCCCTGTTCTGGCTGAGGTAGGTCCCGACGGCCGCGGAGATGGCGGCGATCTGGCGGTTGTCCGCGCCTAAGGCTGAAGCCAGAGACATGCCTTTCTCATAATCCTCTACGGCCACGATCTTGACGGCCTCGACGATGTTCTCATCTTTGATGAAGTGAGTATTTATGTCTCCGCTGCGAAACCTCTTATTTCTGAGCACAGCTTTGTGGAATATCAGATTGGTTTTGACACCCACAATGATGTACTCGTAGAGGGCGCGCTCCATCCTGGCGATGGCCTCTTTTCTATCTTTGCCATGGGCCACCAGCTTGGAGATCAAAGAGTCGTAGTAGGGCGGGATGACATAACCGGTGTAAACCCCGCTGTCCACTCTTATGCCCGGACCGCCTGGACTTCTGTAGCGCTTAATCTTTCCAGGGCAGGGCGCAAAGTCGTTGAGGGGATCCTCAGCATTGATGCGGCACTCGATGGCCCAGCCGTTAATCTTCATGTCGCTCTGGTCGTAGCCCAGTGGGTAGCCTGCCGCCACCATGATCTGCTCTTTGGCCAGGTCTACGCCGGTTACCATCTCTGTGATGGGGTGTTCTACCTGCAGGCGAGTGTTCATCTCCAGGAAGTAGAAGTCGCCACGCGAGTACATGAACTCCACTGTGCCGGCGCTGGAATAGCCGATGGCCTTGGCGGCTTTGACGGCGATGGAGCCCATCCTTTGGCGCAGCTCCTCGGTCATGACAGGAGAAGGAGACTCCTCGATAAGCTTCTGGTGGCGGCGCTGGATGGAGCACTCCCGGTCTGAGACATAGATAGTCTTTCCATAATTGTCGGCCAGGATCTGAAACTCGATGTGCCGAGGCTCGGTCAGGTATTTTTCGATGTAGATGGTGTCGTCTCCAAAGGCGCTTCTGGCCACGGACTGAGATGAGGTGAGAGCGGGCAAGAGCTCCTCGCGGCTCTGCACGATCTTCATGCCAATTCCCCCGCCCCCCGCCGCAGGCTTGAGGATAATTGGGTAGCCGATGGCGTCTGCAATCTCGGCGGCTATATCCGGATCGCTGATGCCCTCCTCGATGCCGGGCACAATGGGAACGCCAGCATCTTTCATGGTCTGACGGGCAGTGATCTTGGAGCCCATTGCATCGATGGCCGAAGACGGCGGGCCAATGAAGACTATGCCGTTCTCCACGCAGGTCGAGGCAAAGAGCGTATTCTCGGAGAGAAAGCCGTATCCGGGATGGATGGCCTGGGCTCCGGTCTCAAGAGCAGCTTTGATGATGTTGTCGATCTTCAGGTAGCTCTGGCGGGAGGGTGCCGGCCCGATGAAGACGGCCTCGTCTGCGTATTTGGCGAAAAGGGCGTTTTTGTCTGCTTCGGAGTAGACGGCCACAGTCGAGATACCCAGCTCCCGGCAGGCGCGCATCACCCGGATGGCGATCTCTCCCCGGTTGGCAATCAGGATCTTTTTGAACATCCCCGGTTGTTAAGCGCTGCCAAGGTAAAACCTTTTTGGCGAGGCTTGTGTGATCTAGGTGATAGTAGTAGGCAAAACATTATATCGATAGCGCCAAATATTATCCTGCGAAGGGGATTAAGAATGGTTCAGGTAAATGTAACCGTGGCAATGGGAGTGCTTGTAATTCTCACCGGTATTGCTCTGGTCGGGGTGCAGGTGATGGAGAGCCAAGGCGGAGATATGCAGGGCGAAAGCTTCAAGCTCATAGGAGCGGAGGCGGGGGCCACCAAGTTTCAGGTAGAGACGGCCTTTCCGGGCGTGCCCATGATCGCTCTGGGGATGATACTGTTAATTGCGGGAGCTTTTTTCTCGGGCCGGTCATGAAAGCAAAAAGCTAAAAATGCATGAGCACCTACTTTGCAGCATGTTGCCCAGGGATCTATCTCAGGATGAGTGCACGAGTCTTCTTTCTGCTGCCAGATACGGCCGGCTGGGGCTGTCCAAAGATAACCAGCCTTATGTCGTTCCCATGTCTTATGTCTACGAAGACGGCAAGATCTACCTTCACTCCCGCGGGATGGGAAAGAAGGTAGAGTATGCCACGAAAAATCCCAGTGTGTGCTTTCAGATAGATGTTTTAGAAAAGGAGCGCTGGTCGAGCGTCGTTGCCTTTGGCATCAGCCGGCTGTCAGAGAGCGCGGAGGCCAAGCAGAAGATGTTTGACGTCTTTACCAAAAAAGGTCAGGGCGGTCACGCCGGCAAGAAGTTCTCTCGCGAGGAGCTGGAGAGGATGCCCATGACAATCTGGGAGATCGAGATTGAGGAAATGACCGGCAAAGAGGGCGTCTGGTAAGGCGTCGGTCGGTCTGAGGTAGAATGCCCCCCGCAGTGAAGTGGACTGAGAAGTACCGGCCCGATACCCTCAAACAGGTTTTAGGAAACGGCAAGGCCATCGAGGAGCTGCGGGCCTGGGCGGCGTCCTGGGAGAAGGGCTCGCCAATCACTGGAGCTGTCATCCTCTACGGACCGGCGGGAACAGGCAAGACCTCTGCAGCTCTGGCGCTGGCGCGTGAGTTTGACTGGGACTACATCGAGATGAATGCCAGTGATGCGCGAACCGCAGGCATGATTCAGAAGATTGCCGGGCCTGCCTCGCGCTCCATGACCTTCTCAGGCAAGCCGCGACTGGTCATTTTGGATGAGGCGGACAATTTGCACGGCACTGCCGACCGGGGCGGGGCGGTGGCTATGCTGCGTCTGGTCAGAGAGACCAGTCAGCCCGTTCTCCTCATAGCCAACGAATATTACGATATGGAAAAGCCCCTGAGGGACGCGGCCAAGGGCATACAGTTTCGCTCCGTGCGCTCCACCACCATCGCCCAGGCTCTGCGAGAGATCTGCCGGGCGGAGGGCGTTGACTGCGATCCCGATGCGCTGATGATGATCGCGGAGCGGGCAGGAGGCGACATGCGCTCAGGCGTGAACGATCTGCAGGCCGCAGCCCAGGGGCAGGCGACCCTCAAACTGGAGGATGTGGCCACGGCGGAGCGCGACGTTAAGTCGTCCATCTTCAAGGTCCTGGAGGTCATCTTCAAAGGCAACAGCGCCCAGGAGGCTTTGCAGGCCTCTTATGCACTGGATGAGAGCCCGGAGGACCTCATCAACTGGGTGGACGAGAACCTGCCGCTGGCTTACGGAGGCGAAGACCTCTGGCAGGGTTATGAGTGGCTGGCGCGTGCTGATGTCTTTTTAGGCCGCGTGCGAATAAGGCAGAACTACGGCCTGTGGCGCTATGCCAGCTATCTCATGACGGGTGGGGTGCAGGCTGCCAAGGGAAAGCCTCGGCACGGCTACGTGGCCTTCCGGCCCCCCAGCCGGTGGCGGCGCATGGGCCAGACCAAAAAGGCGAGGAGCATTCGTGATTCGGCAGCGAAGAAGATCGGCCGCCATTGCCACGTCTCTGCGGCTTTCGTTCGGGCGGAGCTGATGGGCTTTGTAGGACTCCTTTTAGCCGACAAAAAGAGGGCCGTCCCCCTGGCGGCGGAACTGGAGCTGGATGCAGAAGAGATCGCGCTTCTTTTGGGCAGCATTCCCACCACCAAGAAGGTGCAGAGCATCTTCGAGGAGGCGATGAAGATCCGGGCGGCAGAGGAGTTCGAGGAGATCGAACTTTCCTGGCACGGCACAGGCACGGCGCAGCAGCCGCTGGGGAGCACACCGCTGGCCCGCGCTACGAAGGTGGATGCGGGCGCTGTGCAGGTGGGCGCGGACGTGACTGGTCCTGTGCAGGCTAACGCTGATATGGCAAGCGCCGTGGTGGCTGTGCAGCCCCAAACGGAGACTGCTGAGCCAGCGGTCGGGCCCCAGCCGGAGGAGCCGGTGGCAGCTGCCGAAGGGCTGGAGGGGAGCGCTGCCAAGCCAGAGGGCCGCAAGAGGGGCAGGCCGAAGAAGGCGGAGAGCGAGGGGAAGGCTGAGAAGAAGATGGATGCTGGGAAAAGGCAGAAGTCGCTGTTTGACTTTTAGATTTTCTAAATCCCATTTAGGCCGTCAGGGATGCAAAACCTTTTTGTGGATAGATTGTGAATTGGTTAAAACAATGGGCTCAAAACTGACCGAAAAGATGGTCATATCATTTGCGCTTTTGCTTTTAGTATTCTCTATGAGTTCATTTGCAGACAATAATAATATTAGTAATAATAGTAATATATCTCAATCACAATTCAATGATGAGCGCTTAATTCCAGGAAACGGATCCCAGATACAAGCAAATAACATCTCTTCAAATCCTGGGACAATTTCCTTGGACGTATTCAAAGGATTTGACATCTCTTCGTTTCTATCAAATGGTGCAAATTTGCTTACAATCTTAGCGATTTTAGCAGGATTAATTCTTTGGCTATTTCCCAGAGCTAGAAATAAAATTGTTGGAATTTTCAAGCTTGACCGAATTTTAGGAAAATACGGGGATGAAGAAATCAAGAACATATTGAATTCTGAGAAGGAAGCCCCCAAGAGCTTATTCAAGTTGCATCCAGCCAATCCTAACTTCACTGGTCGCGAGAAATTTCTGGATGAGCTCCATCAATCCTTAGAGCAAGCCGTTTCCGGCCAGAAGATCTTCGCTCTGGTTGGCAATGGCGGAATGGGCAAAACTCAGATCGCATTGCAGCATGCTCATAGACCCGAAAACAATTTCAAGTACGTCTGGTGGCTACGCTCAGAAGAGCCCACAACGCTTCTTGATGACTATATTGGAATAGCTGAGGACCTCAAGCTGCCCGGATGGAACTTGAGGGATACCGATCAGACAATAAAATCTGTAAAGCACTGGCTGGAGGGCGAATGCAGTTCCAACTGGCTGCTCGTATTTGACAATGCCCAAAAGCCGGATGATTTGATGAGATATCTACCCGTAGCGGGAAGTGGCCAGGTAGTAATTACCTCCCGATTATCGGTCTGGGACGGCATGGCCAAAACTCTGGAGGTGGGCGTCTTTCAGAAGGATGAAAAACAGGATGAATCCGTCGAGTTCCTTCTCAAGAGAACCGGGCAGAATGATAGAAAAGGAGCGGCCAATCTCGCCCGAGAGCTGGGGGACCTGCCCCTGGCTTTGGAGCAGGCCGGAGCCTACATCAAGGAGACAGGGATCTCATTCCAAGACTATCTAGACCGGTTTAAGAAAGACCGGAAGAAGTTGATAGGACACGGCAAGCTCCTGAATTATCCTGACACGGTCGCCACCACCTGGGAGATCTCGTTTCAAGCAGTGCAAAAAGAACGGGCAGTCGCCCGAGATCTCCTCAATCTCTGCGCATTTTTGGCGCCGGATGCCATTCCGAGATGGATGCTGGAATTGGGAGCAAAACACCTGCCAAAGCCTCTTGCCTCCTGCGTGCAAAATACCGGTGAATTCGATGAATGCATTGCCGTCTTGAAAAGATACTCGCTGATCAACGTGGCGGAGAGTTTGATCTCTGTCCACAGGCTTGTGCAGGCAGTTGTTCAGGATAGATTGAGCATTGAAAAACAAAGGATGTGGGCGGAGTCTGCATTGAAGCTGGTGAATGAAGCATTCTCATTCGATATATTAGATCAAGAAACCTGGGAGAAGTGCTCAAAGCTTTCCTCTCACGCATTTCATGCATCTGAGCATGCTCAAAGGCTAGAAGTCTCAACTCAAGAAACAGCAAATCTCCTGAATAATCTTGGCAGATATCTGAATAATCGAATGGAGCTTGCATCAGCCCGGTCTGTACTGGAGAGGGCTCTCGCGATCGACGAGAAGGCCCTCGGGCCGGTGCATACCAGCGTGGCCACGATGGCAAACAACCTCGGCTTGGTGCTGAAAGATCAGGGAGACCTGGAGGGCGCAAAAAGCTGCTTCGAGAGGGCTCTCGCGATCGACGAGAAGGCCCTCGGGCCGGTGCATACCAGCGTGGCCATAGATGTCAACAACCTCGGCTCGGTGCTGAAAGATCAGGGAGACCTGGAGGGCGCAAAAAGCTGCGGCGAAAGGGCACTGAAGATTTTTGAAAAGCGCCTGGGAAAATATCATCCTTACGCAGTTCTGACAAGGAACAACCTAAAGACGCTACAAGAAAAGACTTAGTGGAGATTGGCCGCAATATCATGGTTTCCGGCAGTTAACGGCTAATTCGAGGTTAAAGATCGTTCTCCTTTCGTCCTGCATCCTCTCGCATGAAGTGAAAGCTATCTAAAGCTTGAAGACCCAATTCATTCCCATGACCCAATTCCCGCCCATCTTCAGTTTCCTGCACGACCTTCGCCTGAACAACAACCACGAATGGTTTGCAGCCCACCGCCCCGAGTACGAAGAGGCCAAAACGCTCTTCCAGGACTTCATCCAGGGCCTCATCTTCCGCTTCGATGCCGTAGAGCCCCTGGGCGGTCTCGCTGCCAAAGACGCCATCTTTCGCATCCATAACGACATGCGCTTCGCCAAGAACAAGCCGCCCTACAAAAGCCACTTCTCTGCCGTGCTGGCTCCCGGCGGCAGGCACTCTCTGCGGCTGCCCTACTACATCCACATCATGCCCGCAGGATCTTTCCTGGCGGGAGGCGTACACATGCCTACATCCACAGATCTGCAAGCCATCCGCGCCTCCATCGCGGAGGATCCCGGCCCGATAAAAAAGGTGATCGAAGCGCCAGAATTTCGGAAATATTTCGGCGGCATCTCCGGGGAAATGCTCAAAAGCGCGCCGCGAGGATACCCCCCGGATCACCCCGAGATCGAGCTGCTGCGTCACAAGCAGTTCATGGTTCTCCATCAGCTCAGCGACGAACAGGTGCTAGAGCCCGATTTTGCCGATTATTCATTGTCGGTCTTCTCTGCCATGAAGCCGTTCTTTGATTATCTCCAGCCGCTTGCCGGGCAGCAGATGCGCCCCGCCGGGAAAGCGCCGAAAAGGAAAAGCGAACGGGGATGAAAACGGAGAGATTTTAAAGGAGATAACATGTCCACATCCGCAGATCTGCGAGGCCATCGGCGCTGCCATTCGCCTGGCGATCCCTGCCCGATCCCTGTAATCCTAACGTCTCCCCTGCCTCAAACCCTTTGACCTGTAAATGCTTCTTATCCTCTGTGGGATAAACGGGAATGGGCAATTGGCGTTCCATCTCTTCAATTAATTTCATTTTTCCCGCCTCTATTCATTCGAAAAGCTCCTTGTCATCGAACAGGGGACAATATGCATCCTTTTCGCTTATGCATCGGTTGGGGCATGCTTCACAAAAACTGAGGTTCTCATCCCAAGCTTTGGAGAGCACATCCAGCATTTTATCGATTAGCCTGTCGTCGAGATCGGGAAAATAGGATTCAATCAACTCATAAGAATTGCATACTTTTTTATCTTTACCTGATAATTGTCGTAAGATAACATCCTTCAGTTTCTTTGAGGTACAAATTGAAAAATCCGCTAGGACCTCGTCACTGATTTTGTGTCTCATTCCCATTGATAATTCATAGCAAAACCAGTTTAGTTTTATTTTCTCACTCTCATTGGAATAGAATGATGTCGGTTTTATCATGCTAAGTGCAGCTTTTCCTTTTCCCTTCGTATTCATCTGGTCACTATGACTGTATGTTCGATCTTAAAAAGAATATGCTCGGCTCTACCCGAATGCCGCTTAGAAATTTGCCAGGGCCGGTCCTATGGAATAGTAGGTCTCTGCTGGAAATCCATTGATCATGCCGTAAGCATCCGGCTCCGGCAGCAATGGCACGCTTTGATTCCAGCTGGCATCAATGCTGTGAATGGGTGTGAATGTCTTGCTGATGGAGTAGGGCTTTGGTTTTGCTGATGCCGCAAAGGGCTGCAACATTAGCGATTCATTCATTCCAAAGATAGCCCGAATCCAGGCGTTATATTCTGGAACTGCCTGGTTATAGGGAGCAATGTCTCCCGCTTTTGCCTGATCATATCTCTGGGCCATGTTCCATCCCTTTTTGAGGCCATCCAGGGCACCTCTCTGGTAGTCGCTCAAGGCCAGCGATAAATCTATCAGGTTGAATATAAATACCAGGATAATTAGAGTGAATAATGCGCTTTTCATCTTTGCTTTCTCCTTATTTTGGTTTTACTGTTCAATTATATGGCAGTACCAGACCAAAAAGATTTGGGTATGGATTGCTACATAATGGCTGCTTCATCATCCTTAAGGAGAGCCTCGATAACATCTGCCCGGGCCTGGCCGCTGACGGGCGCAAAAGCGCTCTTTTTACGGCCTCCCCCGTCGGATCTCTTTAGCTCACCAAGGATCCATTCTTCGTGGGTTATCAGGTCGAGGGATAGCGCCTCCTGCGCGCTCCGGCTGATGTGGCCGGCAAACGCAATAGCCGATTTTTCCAGTACGCATGCCGAAACATAGACAGGGCTCACGAAAAAAATCGACCTGGCTTTCAAAGGCTGCTCGAGTACAATGCGCAGCATCTCCCTGCCTGCATATCTATCCAGGCCGCCTGCGCCCAGACCATAGAGGTCCATCTCCACTACCGCATAACGGCTGCGTGGGGAGACGATGGCAATGGATGCGAACGCTCGGCTGTGCACAGAGCACCATTCCCAGTATTGTTTCAAGACCTTTCGGCTCTGCATCCAGACAACGTGACGGGCCAATACGGCCTCTTCCAGGGTGTTATGCGACTTTAGCACAGTTCGATCTGATTGCTGTCAAAGTAGGTGTAGCTTTTGGGCCGTAAACGACCGGGGATCTGCTGCTTTGGACGTCTGGATTGCGGGATTGTTGGGCTAGCGCCAGGAACGAAAACCTTAAATACGTCGATTGCCGTACTAGGATTGGCAAAGGTCGACGACCATCTTTCCTTCTCAATAAGAAGACTTTTGCCTCCCTCCTTATTATCGCAGTCCAGGTAGCACTCTCTTCATGACCTCGGCAGCCACGACCACCAGCAGACCAACGCCTAAGACTAGAGCCCAGCTCTCAGATGTCAGAGGCTTGGTCTGGAAGATGGATTGCATGAAAGGAATGTACACCACGGCAAGAATCGAGAATATCGACCCGGCAATTCCCAGGAGAAGCGTCTTATTGCCCAGGGGATTCATCCTGAATATGGACTCTTCTAGAGAGCGGCTGCTATAGGCATTATATACCGTGAAAAAGCCCAGCCCCACAAAGGCCATGGTTCTGGCATAGCTCAGGTCCTGGCCCATCTCCAGCGATGCCATGTAAAGGTAAAGTGTGCCGGTTACGATCGCGGCTGCAATTCCCAGGGTATAAATTAGCAGGCTTTTTGACGGCATGCTCTCCCTGGGATCGCGCGGCTTCTTTTTCATGGTCTGTGCATGTGCCGGCTCCAGGGCCAGGCCGATGGCCGGGAACTCCTCAGCCACGACATTTATCCAGAGAATCTGCGCTGCCAGGAGAGGTATGGGATAGCCAAGAACAACGGCAATAAAGATCGTGGCCAGCTCGGCAAAGCTGACGGAAAGCAGGTAGGAAGTTCCCTTTCGTATGTTGTCGTAGATCCTTCTGCCTTCCAAAACTGCCCCGACGATGGTGGCGAAGTTGTCATCGGCGATGACCATATCCGATGCTTCCTTGGTAACCTCTGTCCCCGTCTTTCCCATGGCGATACCGATGTCTGCTGCCTTTAAAGCAGGAGCATCGTTCACACCGTCTCCCGTCATGGCTACGATGTTGCCTCTTTTTTTCAGAGCCTCGACTATGCGCACCTTGTGCTCGGCCGTGACCCTGGCAAATATCGAGACATCATCGATCCGCTCCTGCAGATCTTCCTCGCTCATCTTCTCCAGATCTGCTCCCTCGATGACCTCCCCATTGCCAATATCCAGTTCCTTGCCAATGGCTCGGGCCGTGAGGCGGTGGTCCCCCGTGATCATGACCGTCCTGATGCCTGCCCCCTTGCTGACGGAGATGGCATCCATTACTTCTTTTCTGGGTGGGTCCATCATGCCGGCAAGACCGGCGAAGATCAGATCCAATTCAACAAAATCCATTTCCAGAGGATCGCTGCTGTCCAGGGGTTTGCCGGCAAAGGCTAAGACCCTCAAGGCACGGTCTGCCATGCCGTCCGCTCTGGCTAAAATGGCACTTTTGTCCTCTTTCGTGAGGGGTCGAACTCCCTCTGCATGGGCTATACGGGTGCATTTGCCAAGTACTGCTTCAGGAGCGCCCTTCATAGACACTATTCGGCCTATGCCCTGCATCTCATCGACTGTTGTCATCCTTCTGCGATCGGAATCAAAGGGATATTCCGCAATTCTGGTGCCGCTCTTCCTGATCCCCTCCAGGATTCCCGCCTTTTTGGCAGCAACAATAATTGCCCCTTCCGTTGGATCTCCCACTATGCGCCAGTTGCCGTTGGCCTTCTCCATATCCGCATTATTTGTTAGCGTCCCTATCTTGAGAAGCCGGGCCAGATCATCCTCCTTGGGGTCGATGAGCCTGCCTTGCTCTGAAAAGGATCCCTCCGGAGTGTAGCCAGATCCCTCTACATCGATGGTTCTAAAGGTTTGAACCTCTCGCAGCGTCATCTCGCCGGTGGTGAGGGTGCCGGTCTTATCGGTACAGATCACTGTAGTCGATCCCAGTGTTTCAACCGCAGGAAGCCTTCTGATTATGGCGTTCTTCTTGGCCATGGCCTGGGTTCCGAAGGCCAAAGCCAGGGTAACCACAAAAGGCAGAGCTTCAGGCACTCCTGCTACGGCTAGAGCAATGGCAGTTATCAGGGAATCCATGATGGGCGAGCCCCGGCTGGCGTCGAGCACGAAGACGATTGCAGCTATGGCAAAAACCAGGAGTGCCTGTCTCTTGGCCAGCTGTTCCAGCTTTATTTTGAGGGGCGGATCGGCCTGTCTCCGTTTGATCATGCCCGAGATTCTGCCTAGCTCTGTAGCAAGGCCCGTGGCGGTCACAATAGCCCTGCAATTGCCGTAGGAGACAATTGTCCCCATGAAGACCATATTCTTTCTGTCGGCTAGATCGGCCTCTTCCGGTAGCTGCTCTCTATTCTTTTTAATGGGCAGCGATTCCCCGGTTAAAGAGGCCTCAATGACCTGCAGGGCCGTCACCTCAACAATTCGACCGTCTGCCGGAACCTTATCTCCTGCTTCCAGATAGATTATGTCGCCGGGAACAAGTTCCGAGGCGGGGATGGTGCTCATCTTGCCATCCCGCATGACGTCCGCCTCCGGGGCCACCATCTCCCGGAGTGCCTCCATGGCCCTTTCCGCTTTATACTCCTGGAAGAATCCAATGATCGCCACGAGAATGACAATTCCCAAAATAACATAGGCATTGGTGCTCTCGCCAGCGATATAAGAGATCAGGGCCGCAAAAATCAGCACAATAACCATGTAATCTTTAAATTTGGACAGGAAAATTTTCAAAGGCGAGGGTTTGGAGGGGCTTTCCAGTTGATTGGGACCGTACTCGGAGAGTCTTCGGGCCGCATCATCGGAGCTAAGTCCCTTTTGTCCGGATTTCAGGCCGGACAGGACCTCATTGGTTGGAATTGAATGCCATTTCACGCGTCTAGCCTCACTTTGTGGATGAGGGGGACTACGGCAATTGTAGATATAGTTATCGCAAATGAGGCTTGATTGCACATAGACTCTTTGTCCTTTCTGTTTCTGCTTCTTGACTTTTTATTGGCGTTCGATGATTTTAGGGATGAGTGATGCAAACCAAACAAAACTCAGATCCAATTCTGGATATCTTTCATCGAATTTCTCGGAGTGAACTCCAATTAGGTATTTCTTAAAAGATTTTATATGATGATGAACAAGTTCTGCCCTTCCATTAAAATTTCGAATGAATGTAGTTGGTTTTGTCAAAACAGGACTTCCACTTGTACCATTATGTAACCGTGAATCAATTAGAAAACCCTGTCTTCCGCGAAATGGCTGAATGTATGGTGTCGCAATTGTCGCAGCACGAGCAATCGGCGTATTGTGCAAATTGTCATGTTCCCCTTCAGGATAACCTGCAACTAAGAGTTCTTCTCCAAGATCCAAGTACCTACTAGTGTTAAGATCATGTTTATTGAACGATTCTATATAAAATTTAGAGATGTCTTCTTTATCTATTGGCAAGGCAACTATATCAACGTCTTCACCAAAGATAGGATGTTCAAACCATTTAGGTTCGTCGTTATTATATAGCGGCAATGAGAAAGTCCTATTTTTAGTCAAATCATATTTATCCACATGCAATCTTAATCGAAGTTGCTCTGGAGAATGATTTGCGTCACAAACCACATGTCGATTTGTGATAAAATAAAGGTTGTCGCTTTGCTTATAAAAGAAACCAGAAGCACATTCCTCTTCGTAGGTATGACCTTCTTTGAAGAATTTCACCATTGATACTGCAAATATTTCTTTTTCAAGAACAATCAAACCCATCTCACCTCGATACTAAGAGACCGAACTTTTAAACAAAGACTTCGACGCATCTGGCAGAAATCGTCGGCTCTGGGATGGGCATCTTATCCTCTTTTAGCCCTTCCAGGTGAAACTCTATCGCTTCTTTCATCAATTCGGACGTCTCCTCCTCAGTCTCGCCTGCTGCAACCACGCCAGGCAGGTCTGGGCAGTATGCGGAGTAATTCTTTTCACCCTTCTCGATGATTATGGTGTATTTAGCCATTCAAGATGTCCTCTATGTCTGCTTGCTTTAATATACTTTTCAGGGTCTTGGGATGCAAGTCCATATTGAGCTTGCCTGCAATTGTAACACGGCCACTTTTAAATGGATGCTTGAACTGTCTGTGGCTACCTCTGATACTCACAAGACGCCATCCATCGGCCTCTATTAGCTTGATTACATCTCTTACTCTCATCTTCGCTCGAATTGAGTAATGTTTGTTCAGATTCAGATCTAATTCTTAGCAGCTTCCCTTTTTCCGTTTTAAATAGCTCTCGTACCCCATCCGTGAGAGCCTGTCCGCCTCCTCGTTCTCCTCTCGCGGCACCCAGGAGAAGCTGACATCCTTCCCTTCCAGCAGTTTCCTGATCTCAGGCACGTACTTCTTGGAGGTGGCGGAAGAAACCTTGTACTGGCCCTTCATCTGCTTGATCACCAGCTCCGAGTCGCCTTTGATGACGATCTTATCCTCGATCCCCTCATCGACCAGCCACCGCGCCGCGGCCATCAGCGCCTCATACTCGGCCACATTGTTGGTCATGCCCCGTCCCTCGCCCACACCGCCAAAGCCGCGCCAGATCGGCTCACCGTCCCGATAGACAAGGTAGCCATAAGCGGCCACGCCGCCGGGATTCTTGGGATAGCACAGCCCGTCGAAGTAAACAGTGATCATGTTGATTGCTCCATCATGAATGAAACATTATAAAAACTGCGGCCAGATTCTCCATTCGGACATGCTCAATAAGTTGTGGAGAATCGGCCCAATCAAATCTCCGATAGTGCCCATTGATAGCGTTCTCATTCAAAGCCTCATGCAAAAATCCACAGGATATTGAGCATATTCCTCCATTCTCCTGTTTCCTTGACTTCTTCCAGGCACGATGCATTTATCTCGTTGGGGTACAGGGGAAGAGAAGACCCCAGACTTCAGGTGGGGGATGAATCGTACCCCTATCATGATACTTTCGCTGGGCTCTAATTGACTTAATATAGCATGCAACTGCCATATTTAAAAAAAATCAACATCAGAACCCTCAGACTGAGGGGGATAGCCTGTGGAGAACCGACCTTTGGCTTTGGCCTACGTCCAAAGTAAGCGCCGGTTCGTCGAAGCGGGAAGCCCCATCCGTTAACGTAGGGAGGAAGTCGCAACAGATTTGCTTCAAACCAAGGTTCCAAGAATTAGTAAGGCCACGCGCCAAGTAAAGAGGTTTTGGAGATCATGAAGGTTGCTGTCATTGGAGGAGGCATTGCCGGTGCAGAGCTGATAAGAGTAGCCTCGCCATGCCCTCTTCAGTTCACATTGATCGAGCCCAAGAAGCAGGTGGAGATGCAGGCCCTTTATCCAGAGTATCTGGGCGGTGTGGCCAGGCTGCAGGATCTGGCGGCACCCCTCAAGCCCTTTTGCGAGCGCGTGGGAGCCGTTCATATCCGGGAGAAGGCGCTATCCCTGGAAGGCAACACCGTCGTCTGCGAGAAGTCGCGTATCGAGTTCGATTATGTGGTAGTAGCAACAGGAGCCGCCCAGAACTATTTCGGCATCCGAGGCGTCGAGAACACCTTCTCCATCAACACCCTTGAAGATACCAAGAGGGCGCGCCGCTATGTGGAAGACAACTATCCGGAGAGGATCATGATCATGGGCTCCGGTCTCACCGGCGTGGAGGCGGCCTCCATCCTGGCAGAAAGCCTGGACGCCAGCATCTACATCATTGAGGCCAGGGAGCGGGTACTGCCCCAGTTCTCGCCCCAGACATCGGTGCTGGTGGAAAAGGCGCTCTCCAAGAAGGGAGTGAACATCCTCACCTCCACACAGGTAGCTGAGGTCAAGGAGGACTGCATCAGCTTCACGGACGGCTCCTGCCTGGACTGCGACATGGCCATCTGGACGGCAGGAGTCAAGCCCTCTCCTTTCATCCAGGATCTGGACCTGCCCAAGAAGAACGGCTGGATACTGGTGGACCCCCACCTCAACGCTAAAGGGAATGTCTTTGCCATCGGTGACTGCGCCTGGGTGGAGATCGATGGCAAGCTGGCCACCAAGACCGGACTGGAGGCGGAGCGGCAGGCAAAATACCTGGCTCGCCATTTCAGGAACCTGATCAAAGGGGCGACTATCGAGAAGTACTCGGTGCGGGCCAGCACAGACAGCCAGGTGGCGCTCATCTCATTGGGCGCGGACTGCGCCGTGGGCGTGGTGGGAAAGACCTGCATCGGTGTGCCGACAAGGCTCATATACTCGCTGAAGAGCTGGATTGACAAGTCGTTTATAAAGAGATTTAAGTAAGTAGTCGTAACGAAATAACCTAGGTGAATTTCATGCATAACTTGATTCTTAACTGGTTTATTGATATCGATATCAATTCACTTTCTTGCATATTTTATCATAGCTTATTTCGGTACGATACCTAAGGTGAAATGCTAATTATGGCAAACTGGGTAATAAAATAATAAAATCAAAACATCAAACTCATTCTGACAAGGAAAACAAAAAAATGGACTGAATAGGCGCCTCGCCTTGCGCCTATCTTTCGCAAATCAGTTTTATCTCGCCGCTTTTGCCACGCGCTCCACACTGTCCCTGTGGTTGATGGCGTAGCTCTTGACATCACGATTGGCTGCGGAGATGATCTCGTCCGCTAGTGCCACATCCGCCTTCTTGGCCTTCTTAAAGGAGGCATTATATGCGCCCTTGGTCAGGAACATAAGGGCTGTGTCCACGCGCCTCTGGGGAGATGTATCCACGGCTTTGGGCACAGTTATGCCGCCGTACTTGAGCCGAACAACCTCTTCTCGCGGCCCGGCATTGGCTATGGCCTTGACCAGAACGGAGAGTGGATTCTCCTTGGTCTTCTTGGCAACTATGTCAAAGGCACTCTCGACAATGCCGTAGGCCTTGAGCTTCTTGCCAGTGTTCTTCTCCTTTCTCATCATCTTATTTACCAGGCGCTCCACGATGTGCTGCTCGGACTTCTTGAACTGCTGCTTGGCATGCTTGCCGCCGGAATGCATGACTGCCTTTGATGCCAGGTTCATATAGCCCTTTACGCTTGGATCTGCAACCTCGACCTCAGCCGGATCCCACTTGCCGAATAGCTTCATCTAATTCACCTCACCGGCTTTTCCTTTCTCCCTCGGACAAGCTCCAGCAAGGAGACATTATTGACAGCGATAACCTTGAATCTGACTCCAGGGATATCTCCCATGGACCGTCCCTGACGTCCGCCGATGCGATCGACAGTGACCTCGTCATGCTCATCTATAAATCCGATGGCTCCATCGCCCGGAGCAAAAGCCGTAACCTGACGACCATTTTTGATAAGCTGTATGCGCACAGCCTTTCTTATGGCTGAGTTGGGCTGCTTAGCCTCAATTCCTACCTTTTCGAGAACTATTCCCCTTCCCATGGGCGCTCCGCCCAGGGGGTCAGCCTTCATCTTGCTCCCCGACATCCTTCGGATATACTTAGGATCGCTCCACCGGAGCGCCTTCCTATCACTCTCCAGTTTCCTGGCGGCATAGATTCCATTTCCCATTCATTTCACCTTGAGTAAATCGCAAATCTTATTGAATTATGATATCATCAACGCCGTGATGCCTCTGCGCAAGCATCTTGGCTTTTAATATGTTTCGGCCATCTCTGCCGATGGCAATGCCTTTGTCCTTATTTGCTACCTCTACATAAGCCAATCGCTTATTATTCTTGTCTACGACCATGACATTCTTTATGGCCGCTGGCTGGAAGAGGTTCTCCAAAAACTCCTTTACATCGTCACTGTACTCGACGATCTCGATCTGCTTTCCTACCGACTTCTTCACGCGGTTGATGTTCGAGCCCTTTCGGCCTATGGCTGCGCCCATATCTCCTTTTTTTATGACAAAAATGATGCGTTCGTTCTCCTCATCCACGACGCAATCCCTGGCCATGCCGCCAGTCAAGCTCTCGAACAAAGCAATATATCTGATTCCTTCGGTGGTGAGCTTAAACTCACTCATGCGAGAACACCCCGGATCTCACGCTGCAGTGCCAT
>Ga0315273_10003331_pt1 | contig 19326 bp, 12 predicted proteins | sample YL17G02_0_MG_FD_205753 | JGI IMG/M metagenome (GOLD analysis project Ga0315273, IMG submission 205753) | Sediment microbial communities from Yellowstone Lake, YNP, Wyoming, USA - YL17G02_0 | ecosystem: Environmental > Aquatic > Freshwater > Lake > Sediment | place: USA: Wyoming | collected...
AACGCGGCTGCCGCGTTGGGGGCCCCGGGCGCCTCACCGTCCTCGGTGCGTCGCCGCAATCAGGAATGGGGGTACTTGGGGCCCGCCCTACGGAGATGTTTGGCGGCCCGCGGCCGCCCCTTCCTTACGATCCACCACAGGAACAGCACCACCACCGCCATCGCGCTGGCGGCGCTGAGGCCGAACAGCCAGAGCGTGCGGTACAGGATGGACTGCGGCTGCATGTCCACGTCCATCCGCAGCGGCACACCCGCCTGGCGCGCGGCGAGCGACTGCTCCCACACCAGGATGTTGCCGCGCAGGAAGTTCACCTCGAGCGTGTTGTGGCTGTCGATCTTGCTCGGGATGTGCCAGCGGTACCCGACCAGCTCGTCGCCGCTCCACCCCACCCGGCCCACCGGCAGCGTCGCCGCGGGGCCCACGTGCTCCACGAACCGGTAGCCGGTCTTCGACCGCGCGAACTCGAACGTGCATCGCTCGAACGGCAACGCCTCGGACAGGCGCCGGACATCGGCCGTGTCCACCCGGACCGAGGCGAAACGGCGGCCGTGACGCCGCCACATGCTGATGCTCGACGCCGTGACGCCCGGGCCGCTGAAGAGCGCCCGCAGTTTCACCCGGTCCACCGGCGCCGACGGATCCACCGGGAGGTCCATGCCGTGCAGCGCCACCAGGGCGGGGATCGACGCGGTGACGTAGACGATCGCGCTGCCGTTGAGCGAAAGGTAGACGTCCTCCTGGTACTCGTACTGGTGAAGCATGGGGCTGCGCAGGCCGAGCAGACCGCCGGCAATCGCCAGCACCACCATGATGATGGCCGCGGCCCACTTCAGCTGCTTCGCCCGACGTGCGCGGGGATCGGACGACGAAGGCGACATGGAGGCAGATGATATACGATTCTCCCCATGCCCGCCCGCAAACCCACGCTCTTCCTCATCGACGGCAGCTCCCAGATGTATCGCGCCTACCACGCGATCCGGGAACTGACCGGGCCGGACGGCCGCTCGACCAACGCCGTGTACGGCTTCGTCACGATGCTGCGCAAGCTCGTCAACGACCGGCGACCGGATTTCATCGCCGCGTCGTTCGACCTGGCCGGGCCGACGTTCCGCGATGCCATGGCCGCCGACTACAAGGCCAACCGCGCGCCGATGCCGGCCGACCTCGCCGAGCAGATCCCCTGGGTGCACGAGGCCTGCCGCGCCATGGGCGTTCCCATCGTCACGTGCGAAGGGTACGAAGCCGACGACGTGATCGGGACGCTGGCGACGCGGGGAGCAGCCGAGGGCTACGACGTGGTCATCGTCACGAGCGACAAGGACCTGCTGCAGCTCGTGAACGACCAGGTGCGTGTGTTCAACCCGCGCGACGACGGGGTCTGGTACGACGCAGCGGCGGTCGTCGAACGGTTCGGCGTGCCGCCCGAGCGCGTGGTGGATGTCCTGGCGCTCGCCGGCGACGCCGTCGACAACATCAAGGGCGTGACGGGAATCGGTGACAAGGGCGCACGCGATCTCATCACGACCTACGGGTCGCTCGACGGTGTCCTGGAACACGCCTCCGAGGTCCCGCAGAAGAAGTACCGCGAGGCGCTCCTGGCGCAGGCCGTGGAGGCGCGGCAAAGCCGCGAGCTGGCGCGCATCCGAGTGGATGTGCCGTGTGAAGTCAGCCTCGACACGTTCCGGTACACAGGGCCGTCGCGCGAACGGTGCTACGAGATCTTCTCGTCGCTGGGCTTCAGGTCGCTCCGGATGGAGTTCGCGCCCACGGCCGGGAGCGTCGAGAAGGACTACGCGCTCGTGGAGTCGCTCGACGCCCTCGACGCGCTGGTGGCCGAGATCAGGGCGGCTGGGCGCTTCGCGTTTCGCCTGCTGCAGAGCGACCCCGCGGCCATGCGCGCAGACCTGGTCGGCATCGCCATCGCGACCGCGCCGAAGCGGGCGCGGTACATCGCGGTCGGCCACCGCGTCCTGGCCGGCGCCGTGCTGGACCGCGACGAGGTGCTCGGCCGGCTGCGACCGGTGTTCGAGGATGCGGCCATCGGCAAGGTGGGCCACGACCTGAAGATCGACCTCGTCCTCCTCGATCGCCTCGGCCTCGCCGTCGGCGGCCTCGACGCCGACACGATGATCGCCAGCTACCTTCTCGACGCCACGCGATCGGGCCACCCGATCGAGGACGCGGCGCTGGAACACCTCACCTGCAAGGCGCTCACCGAAGACGACGTGTGCGGGCGCGGCGCGAAGAGCGTGGCGCTGCACGATCTGCCGCCCGAGGCCGTGCTCGACTTCGCGGGCGGGCGGGCCGATCTCGCGTTGCAACTGGCCGAGCGGCTGCGGCCGGCGCTGGCTGGCGAGGGCCTGGAGGCGCTGTACCGCGACATGGAGATGCCGCTGGTGCCGGTGCTGGTGGCCGTCGAGCGGGCGGGCGTGCGTGTCGACCTGGAGGCGTTGTCCGCGCTGTCGGCCAGGATCGAGGGCGACCTGGCGACGCGCACCGCGCAGATCTTCGCGGCATCCGGCGAGTCGTTCAACATCAACTCGCCGAAGCAACTGGCGGAGGTGCTGTTTGAGAAGCTGAAGCTGCCGGCGGGCAAGCGCACCGGCAAGACGCGCGTGGCGTCCACGGCGGTGGACGTGCTGGAAGATCTCGCGCAGACGCACGAGCTGCCGCGGCAGATCCTGGAGTGGCGGGCGCTCCAGAAGCTGAAGGGCACCTACATCGACGCGCTCCCGCAACTGGTCAACCCGCAAACCGGGCGGGTACACACCTGCTTCAACCAGGCAGTGGCCGCGACCGGGCGGCTGAGCAGCAGCGATCCGAACCTGCAGAACATCCCCATTCGTACCGAGCTCGGGCGCGCGATCCGCGGCGCGTTCATCGCCGACCCGGGCCACGTCCTGATCTCGGCCGACTACTCGCAGATCGAGCTGCGCGTGCTCGCGCACCTCTCACAGGACAACGCGCTTGTCGAGGCGTTCCGCCAGAACGTGGACATCCACGACCGGACCGCGCTGAAGGTGTTCGGGCCCGACAGCGGCATCGACAGGCACGAGCTGCGGCGGCGCGCGAAGATCGTCAACTACGCCCTGCTCTACGGCAAGACCGCCTTCACGCTCGCGCGCGACATCGGCGTCACCCAGCAGGCCGCGCAGGAGTTCATCGACGCCTACTTCGCCGGCTTCCCCGGTGTGCGCGTCTTCATCGATCGCACGCTGGAGGAGGCGCGCCAGAGCGGCTCGGTGAAGACGATGTTCGGCCGCCGGCGGCTCGTGCCGGAGCTGACGAGCCGCAACACGCAGGTGCGCCAGGCGGCCGAGCGCGTCGCGGTGAACATGCCCATCCAGGGCACCGCGGCCGACATCCTGAAGCGCGCGATGATCGACGTACAGGGCGCGCTCGCCGGGCGCGTCGCCGCCGGACGCCACCCCGCGCGGATGATCCTCACCGTGCACGATGAACTGCTGCTCGAAGCGCCGGAAGAGGACGCCCGGGAGGTGGCCGACCTGGTGCGCCACCACATGGAGCACGCGGTCGCGCTGAACGTGCCGCTGACGGTGGATCTGGGGATCGCAGGAAACTGGAAGGACGCCAAAGCGTAGGCGCGCTTCGGGGGGCGCGCCGGGAGCTTCGGAATAGAGAATCCCGAAATTCAGAATCCACATTCAATTCTGAATTGGTCATTCTCAATTCCGCGGCTCCTTCCAATCCCGCTTCACCGCCTCCCACTCCTCTTTCAGCGCCGCGGTCACCTGCTCGCGGTCGCCGCCGAGTTCGCGGGCGCGTTCGGGGATGATGGCGGTCAGGACCAGGTGATCGAGATCTGCTCGCAGGGCGGCGGCGCCTGTCGGCGACAACACGGCGCGCACCCAGCCTGCCACCGCCGCGTTCCACGCCCGGTCCAGGTCGCCGGCGCCGCGCGACGCCGCCGCCAGCCAGTAGGCGGCCGTCGTCGAGGCGGGGTTCTGGCCGAGTTCCTGGTCCATGCGCGTCACGACCTGGCGGTAGGCCGTTTCGTGGTTCGCCTCACCCGCCCGGACCAGCCGGTCGCGGGCGCTCGCCCACCAATCGAGGATCGTGTCTCGCGCCTCGGGCGCCGCCAGCGTGGAATCGAGGGCGCTGGCGAACAACTCGGCCGCGGCGCCGAAGCGGTTGTCGAGGTACAGCACCTCGGCTAGGCCGACCAGCAGGTCCAGCCGGTCACGGGCGGCGAGGCCGTCGGGCCTGACGGCGGCGAGCGCCGCGCGGCCGGCGACGAGGTCGGCGACGGTGGCCGTGGCGCGGAACCGCTCGAGGTGCGAGCGCCCGATCACCAGGCGGGCGCCGGCTGCCGAGGCCGGGATGGTCAACGCCCGCTCGGCCGCCGCGATCGCCTGGTCGTACTGCCGTTGGTTGTAGAACTGTCGAGCGCGAGCGAGCCAGTCGGTCTCGGCCGCGCGGGCGTGTACACTTCCGGCCAGGAGGAAGGCCACGGCCAGGACAAGAAATGGGGTCTGGCACCTTTTTCGGAGGACAAGAAATGGGGTCTGGCACCTTTTTCGGCGTGGGCCGGGGCGGGGCGGGGGCCGCCGGCTGAGCTGGCGGCTAAGTCTTTGTCGCTGATGGACTTGGCTGGCCGGTGTGCCTGGCATTTGGTATAATCCTCCGTCAATGGTGGAGCCGATCGTCGTCGCGCGCGCCGATCACGCGCTTTCCCGCCGCGATATCGACCCGGACGCGCTCAAAGTCCTGTACCGCCTGAAGGAGGCGAACTTCGTCGCCTACCTTGTGGGCGGCAGTGTGCGCGATCTGCTGCTCGGCCGTCGCCCGAAGGACTTCGACATCGGCACCTCCGCGCATCCCTACCAGGTGAAGCGGCTGTTCCGGAACTGCTGGATCATCGGCCGCCGCTTCCGGCTGGCGCACGTGACGTTCGGGCGGAAGGTGATCGAGGTGGCGACGTTCCGCCGCCAGGTGCCGGCGAGCGAGGAGGCGACCGAGGCCGCCGGGACGCGGGCCGACACGACGCCGCGCGATCTGCTCATCCACCACGACAACACATTCGGGACGCCGGAGGAAGATGCGTTCCGGCGCGACTTCACGATCAACGCGCTCTTCTACGACATCGGCACCTTCTCCATTATCGATTATGTCGGGGGCCTCCAGGATCTGCGGGATCGGGTGGTTTGCGCCATCGGCGACCCGGAGCAGCGGTTCCGGGAAGATCCGGTGCGGATGCTGCGGGCGATCGCGTTCGCCTCGCGCCTGGACTTCACGATCGACGGGCCGGCGGCGGCGGCGATCGGGCGGTGCGGCCAGGAGATCGGGCGCAGCGCGCCGGCGCGCCTGATGGAGGAGTTCTTCAAGATCCTGCGGGTGGGCGCCTCCGAGCGGACATTCCGGTGGCTGGCGGAGGCGGGGCTGCTGGCGTGGATCACGCCCGAGCTGGCGCGGGCGCAGACGCCGGCGCTGTGGGACTCGCTGGCGCGGCTGGACGCGTATCGGCGGCGGTTTGGGCCGATGCCGGAGGCGTTGACCAACGCGATCCTGCTCGGCAGCCTGGTGGTCCCGCTGGGCTTCTCGGCGCGCTCGTTCCACTCGCGCGGAGAGCCGCCACCCGTGACGCTGGGCGTGCTGCCGCTGCCGCGACGCGATCTCGAGCGGCTGCGGCACGTGCTGGCGCTGCAGCCGCGGCTGCACGACGTGCCGGCGTCGCCGCGCGTCGTCGCGAGCCTGGTGAACCGGAGCGCGTTCGCCGAGGCCGTCACGTGGCTCGAGATCCACGGCCAGACGCCCGACGCCGTGCAGCACTGGCGGCGCCCGCAGCAGGAGCGCGGCGCGGGGCGCGTCGAGCCGCCCGCGCCGTTCCGGCCGCGGCGGCGGCGGCGCCGGCCTCGCCGACCGGGGCCGCAGGGGTGAAGGGCCGAGGGTCCGAGGGTCCGCCCTTCGGCGGGCTCAGGGCGCCGTGAACATGTCGAACGGCGAGGGTCCGAAGGTCAGAAGGTTCGGTCCCCGACCTCGCTCGGGGCGCCGGATCGTCGGGTGTTGGAATAATTATGCATATTAATGCACAATTCTTCCTTCACGATCAGCCGGCCACCCTCCCCTGGACCGCCGCCCGTCGAACCGCACTTTATTCATCGACGCGCATAAATCCCTCGGAAACTTGACCGATTCTCAGCGGCTGGGGTGTAATGGCGGCCTGCTGCCCTCGCGCCCGCCGCGCGGGCGAACGGAGCATCTGCACCTTATGAATCCTGACTTCCTCTCGATCCGCGACTTCTCCCCCGAGGACATCCGCCAGGTGCTCACGCTGGCCGCCGACATCAAGGCCCACCCCGGCGCCTACACCGAAGCGCTCAAGGGCAAGACCCTGGCCATGATCTTCGAGAAGCCCTCCTTGCGCACCCGCGTCAGCTTCGACGTCGGCATCCACCAGCTCGGCGGCTTCTCCCTCTACCTCTCGCCAGCCGAGATCAACCTCGGCAAGCGCGAGTCGATCCCAGACGTTGCCAGGAACCTCGAGCGCATGGTGCAGGGCATCATGATTCGCACCTTCGCCCACCGCATCGTCGAGGAGATGGCCGACAACGCCCACGTGCCGATCATCAACGGCCTCACCGACTACAGCCACCCCTGCCAGGCGATGGCCGACTACCTGACCGTGCAGGAAGCGAAGGGCCGGCTCGAGGGCATCAAGCTCGCCTTCGTCGGCGACGGCAACAACGTGGCGCACTCGCTGATGTTCGCCGGCGCGCAGTTGGGCGTGACGGTGGCGGTCGTGACGCCGAAGGGCTACGAGCCCGCCGCCGACGCGGTGGCGTGGGCGCAGGAACGTGGCCGCCAGACGGGCGGCGCCTGCGTCGTCACCGATGATCCGGCCGAGGGCGTGCGCGACGCGGACGTCATCTATACGGACGTGTGGGCGAGCATGGGCCAGGAAGCCGAGGCCGAGGCGCGCAAGCAGATCTTCCTGCCGTACCAGGTGACCCAGGCGCTGTTCGCCAAGGCGAAGCCCGACGCCATCTTCATGCACTGCCTCCCGGCCCACCGCGGCGAAGAGGTGAGCGCCGACGTCATCGACAGCCCGCACTCGGTGGTCTTCCAGGAAGCTGAGAATCGCCTGCACGCGCAGAAGGCGATCATGTTGAGCCTCATGCAGTAGGGCGGGTCTTCCCGCCTGCGCGCGGCCGCGACCAGTGCCGCGCTCCGGCGAGGCCTCGCCGAAGTGGAACGAAGGCGGGCAGACCCGCCGGTGCGGCAGATTCGTAGGGCGGGTCTTCAGACCCGCCGGGTGCTCTGTGCCGAAATCCGCAGTCATCGCCGTCGGCGGCAATTCCCTCATCCGGGCGGGCGAACGAGGCGACATCGCCGAGCAGCTGGCGAACACGCGCCGCACCGCCGCGGCAATTGTCGAGTTGCTCCGCGACGGCCTGAATCTCGTCGTCACGCACGGCAACGGCCCGCAGGTCGGCGCTGCGCTGCTGCGGTCCGAGCGCGCCTCGGACCAGGTCTACGCGCAGATGCTCGACGTCTGCGACGCCTCGACGCAGGGAGAAATCGGGTACCTGCTGTCGCAGTCGCTGCAGAACGAGCTGGCGGCCAGCGGCCTCCGCCACCCGGTCGCCACGATCCTGACCCAGGTGGTGGTGTCGCGCGACGACCCGGCGATGACGCACCCCACCAAGCCCATCGGCCCGTTCTACACGCGGGCAGACGCCGAGGCGCGCGCCCGGTCGTTCGGGTGGACGGTGGTCGAGGACGCATCGCGCGGCTGGCGGCGCGTCGTGCCGTCGCCCGAGCCGCTGGAGATCGTGGAGGAGGAGTCGATCCGGCGGATGATCCAGAGCGGCGCACTGGTCGTCGCGGTTGGCGGGGGCGGCATCCCCGTCGTCCGGGAGCGGGGCGAACTGCGCGGCATCGAGGCGGTCATCGACAAGGACCGTGCCTCGGCGCTGCTCGCCTGCCGGCTGCAGGCCGACTACTTCATCATCTCGACCGACGCCGACCGCGTCTGCCGGGACTACAAGAAGCCGACGCAGCAGGCGCTGGACCACGTGACCGCGGACGAGATCGAGCGCGACTACCGGGCCGGGCAGTTTCCGCCGGGCAACATGGGCCCGAAGATCGAATCCGCGCTCCGCTTCCTGCGCGGCGGCGGCCGCGAAGTGATCATCACGTCGTACGAGCACCTGGCCGAGGCGGTCCACGGCCGGGCGGGAACGCACATTACGAGGTAGTTGATAGTTGGCCTGTACGAGGTGGTCGGGAGTCGGCAGCCGGTAGACAGGCCATCTACCAACTACCAACTACCATCTACCAACAGCGAAGGCACCCCATGCCACTTCACCACGTCGTCGAATCGCAGCAGTTCACCGTGCCGCTGCTGATGGAGCTGTTCGACCGCGCCCGCCGCATGGAGCGGGTGGTGGCGCGGGGCGGGACGCTCGATTACCAGCACAAGGTGATGGCGACGCTGTTCTACTCGCCCTCCACTCGCACCCGCTTCTCGTTCGAGGCGGCGATGTACCGGCTGGGCGGCCGCGTACTGTCCACCGAGCAGGCGAAGCTCTTTTCCTCGGAGATCGAGGGCGAGCAGCTCGAGGACACGATCCGGATCATCGGCGGCTACACCGACGTGATCGTGCTGCGGCACACCGAGCCTGGCGGCGCGCGGCGCGCGGCGCAGGTCTCGCCTGTGCCGATCGTCAACGCCGGCGATGGCCAGGGCGGGCAGCACCCCACGCAGGCGCTGCTCGATCTCTACACGATCTACCGCGAGCGCCGCCTCGAAGGGCTGACAATCGCCATCATCGGCGAGCTGGACGGCGGGCGGACCGCCCGGTCCCTCGCCTACCTCCTGAGCAAGTTCGAGCGCGTGAAGATCTACTTCGTGAGCCCGCCGGAGCTGCAGATGGGAGCCGACATCCTCGAGCACCTCGACGAGCACGGGGTGTGGTACGCGCTCGAGTCCGACATCGGCAAGGTGATCCGCGAGGTCGATGTCGTTTACCAGACGCGGATCCGGCCGGACCGGGTCCGGGACGCGGCCGCCCTCCGGCGCTACGCCATCGACTCGACGGCGCTGCAGGCGATGAAACCCAACGCCATGATCCTCCACCCGCTGCCGAGGACCGTGGAGCTGGACAAGACGGTGGACGGCGACCCGCGCGCCCTCTATTTCCGGCAGGCCACCAACGGCCTGTACGTGCGCATGGCGCTGCTGACGCTGCTGTGGGATGAGAAGGAATAGGTTGATGACCGAGACGACCCGCACCGGCCTGACGACCGGCGAGTACATCGCGATGGAGAACGCGTACGGCGCCCACAACTATCACCCGCTCGACGTGGTGGTGGAGCGCGCCGAAGGCGTGTGGGTGTACGACGTCGAAGGGAAGAAGTACCTGGACTGCCTCGCGGCGTACTCCGCGGTGAACCAGGGGCACTGCCATCCGAAGATCGTGCAGGCGATGATCGACCAGGCGTCGCGCGTCACGCTCACCTCGCGCGCGTTCCGCAACGATCAGCTGCCGCTGCTCTACAAGCAGTTGCACGACATGAGCGGGATGGACATGGCCCTGCCGATGAACTCGGGGGCGGAGGCCGTGGAGACCGCGCTGAAGGCCGCGCGCAAGTGGGGCTACACGGTCAAGGGCATCCCCGAGGGCCGGGCGGAGATCATCGCCTGCAGCAACAACTTCCACGGCCGCACGATCACCATCGTCAGCTTCTCGACCGACGCGCAGTACCGAGACGGCTTCGGGCCGTTCACGCCCGGCTTCACGATCATCCCCTACGGCGACGCGGCGGCGCTCGAAGCATCCATCACGCCGAACACCTGCGCGTTCCTCGTCGAGCCGATCCAGGGCGAGGCGGGCATCGTGATGCCGCCCGCCGGGTTCCTGAAGCAGGCAGAGGAGATCTGCCGCAGGCACAACGTGCTGTTCATGGCCGACGAGATCCAGTCGGGCCTGGGGCGCACGGGCAGGCTGTTCTGCTGCGAGTGGGAAGGCGTGCACCCGGACCTTATCATCATCGGCAAGGCGCTCTCGGGCGGCTTCTACCCGGTGTCGGCGGTGCTGTCGTCGAAGGAGATCCTCGGCGTCTTCCACCCCGGCGATCACGGCAGCACGTTCGGCGGCAACCCGCTGGCCTGCGCCATCGCGCGCGCGGCGCTGCAGGTGCTGGTGGACGAGCATCTGGTGGAGAAGTCGGCCGAGATGGGCACGTACTTCCTGGACAAGCTCAAGACGCTGAAGAGCCCCGCGCTCAAGACCGTGCGCGGCCGCGGCCTGTGGATCGGCGTCGAGCTGCACACGGCCGCGCGGCCGTACTGCGAGGCCCTGAAGGAAGAGGGCCTCCTGTGCAAGGAGACGCACGAGCGGGTGATCCGCTTCGCGCCGCCGCTGGTCATCACGCGCGAGGACATCGACTGGGCGTTCGACCGGATCCGCCGGGTCATCGAGCGCTAGGACAAAAGGGGTCGGGAGTAATTAGAGGCAATTACAGTTTTGTGTGACGTTTTTGTAATCAGGCCTAATTACTCCCGACCCCATTTCACGAGGAACGCATGAACCGCATCAAGACGATCATCATGGGGGCGGCCGGGCGCGACTTCCACAACTTCAACGTCGTCTACCGGGACAACGACTTGTACGACGTCGTCGCGTTCACTGCGACGCAGATTCCGAACATCGACGGCCGGCGCTACCCCGCGTCGCTCGCCGGCACGCTCTACCCGAAGGGTATTCCGATCCGCGCCGAGAGCGACCTGGAGTCGCTCATTCGCAAGCACGGCGTGCAGGAGGTCGTGTTCGCCTACAGCGACGTCTCCTACGAGTACGTGATGCACCGCAGCTCCATCGTCAACGCCTGCGGCGCGGCGTTCAAGCTGCTGGGCGGCGAGCAGACGATGATCAAGAGCACGAAGCCGGTCATCTCGATCTGCGCGGTGCGGACCGGCTCGGGCAAGAGCCAGACCACGCGGCGCGTCGCGGCGATCCTGCGCGACATGGGCCTGAAGGTGGTGGCGGTGCGCCACCCGATGCCGTACGGCGACCTGGTCAAGCAGAAGGTGCAGCGGTTCGCCAGCGTGGCCGACCAGAAGAAGCACCAGTGCACGATCGAGGAGATGGAGGAGTACGAGCCGCACATCGTCTCGGGCACCATCATCTACGCGGGCGTGGACTACGGCGCCATCCTCGAGCAGGCGCAGGCCGAGGCGGACGTGGTCCTCTGGGACGGCGGCAACAACGACATGTCCTTCTACAAGCCGGACCTGTCGATCGTCGTCGCCGACCCGCTGCGCGTCGGCAACGAGCTGACCTACTATCCCGCCGAAGCGAACCTGCGGATGGCGGACGTGGTCATCATCAACAAGATCGACACGGCGGCCGGCCCCGCCGTGGATCTGTTGCGCGCGCACATCCGGTCGGTGAACACGCGGGCGGTTATCGTGGACGCGGCCTCGCCGATCACCGTTGACCACCCGGAGCGGATCGCCGGCAAGCGGGCGCTGGTCGTCGAGGACGGTCCGACGCTCACGCACGGCGAGATGAAGTTCGGGGCGGGCACCGTCGCGGCACAGAAGTACGGCGCCAGCGAGCTGGTGGATCCTCGGCCGTACACGGTGGGCACCATCACCAAGACATTCAAGAAGTACCCGGGCATCGGCGTGCTGCTGCCGGCCATGGGGTACGGCGATCAGCAGGTGAAGGACCTGCAGGCGACGATCAACAAGGTGCCGTGCGACGTGGTGGTCATCGGCACGCCCATCGACCTCAGCCGGATCGTGCAGATCAAGAAGCCGACGGTGCGGGTGAAGTACGAGCTGCAGGAGATCGGGCAGCCGGATTTGAAGGCCGTGCTGGCGGGGTTCATGAAGAAGACCTAGGGCGCAGGTTCGTGGGGCGCGTGGCGGAAACGTCACGCGCCCCTGGTTTGTACGGGCTGCGAGCACGACCTCACCGGGCAGATTCCGGCCAGAACGGGCCGGCATCCGTATTCTTCTTGAACGGCGCCGGTCGCCCCCCTACAATCGCAGGTTCAGCTCTCACTCCAGTTGGCTGAATTGCGCGCCCTCTTCTTACTGCGCCGCCGGCCAATTGCCGGCGGCGCTCGACTTGTGCCCATGCGCGACCCCGACGCGGACGAGGCGGTGTTTCGTCCCGACGACCGGCCCGCCGGGCCGAGCGACGCGTCCCGGCCTGAGGCGTTCGAGTCGGTGCTCGCCGAACTCCGTCGAACGCGTGGAGTGGATTTCGGCTTGTACCGCCGCCCGCCGCTCGAGCGCCGCCTGGCGGCGTACCTGGTGACGATCGGCGACGAGTTGTCCCGCTACCTCGACCGGTTGCGTGCCGACCAGGCGGAGGCGGACCGGCTGCTCGACGCGCTGGCGGTCAACGTCAGCGGGTTCTTCCGCGACCCGCTGGTCTTCGAAACGCTCGAGCACGTGGTGGTGCCGGAGATTCTCGCGGCGAAATCCGCGGCATCGTCGAGGGACCTGCGGGTGTGGAGCGCCGGGTGCGCCGCCGGGGAGGAAGCGTACTCGGTCGCCATCCTGCTGAACGACGCGCTGGCGGGCGACGCGGACCGATGGACGGTCCACGTCTTCGCCACCGATATCGATCGCGCGGCCCTCGCCGCGGCGAGCGGCGCGCGGTTTCCGAGGAGCGCGTTCGCGGACACGAAGCTGGACGTGCTGGACGCGCACTTCGTCCCCGACGGCGACAGCTACGTGGTGGGACCGGATGTCCGCGCGCGGGTCTGGTTCTCCGAGGACGACTTGACGTCGCCGCGCACGATCGCGCCGGCGGCCAGTGTCTTCGGCGCCTTCGACCTGGTGCTGTGCCGCAACGTCCTGATCTATTTCGCGACCGAGCTCCAACGGGTCGTCCTCGACAAGCTGCACAGCGCGCTTGCGCCGGGCGGCTACCTCGTGCTCGGCCTGTCGGAATCCCTTGACGGCCTTCGCGAGCGCCGGTTCGTGAGCGTGGACCGGCGCGCGGGGATTTACCGGAAACTGCGATGAGCGATCACGGCACCCGCCTCGTGTCCCGTGTCGAGCCGCGAGGATGGCTGGGCAGCGTCCGCCGCCAGATGGTCGCGGTCTTCTCCGCGGTCTTCCTGACGGTCCTGGCCGCCCTCCTCGCCGCCGACCATCTTGGCGTCCCCTTCACGTCGATGACAGGCCGGCTCGATCAGGACAGGGCCGAGGCCCTGCGCGCCGTGGATCTTGCGGCGGACCAGCGCAAGGAACGAATCCGGCAGTTGCTGGTCGAGCGCGCGCAGGACATCGAGGCGTTCTTCGGCAACGAGTCCACGCGTTCCAGCGTGGCCGGACTTGCGGCGACGGTGCAGAAAGCCGAAGCGTCCGGCCGTCACGGCGAGGACCTGTGGAAGGTCGTCCGGCAGGACCTGAGTTACGCGATCCTTGCGAGCAACGTCGGCAATCTGGCACGGATGTACCCCTCGGTCTACCACCGGATCCAGATCGCGGACGCCCGCACGCTGCGGGTGTGGGTGTCGACTGACGCTCGGAACGTCGGCCGCCCGCTCGCCGATCACCTCGGCCTCGACATCGCGGTACCCTCCGGGAACGCCCGCATCACCGATATCTCGTTGTGCCCGGTCGTCGGCGCCCCCGCTCTCCACACGGTCTACGATATCCGCGCCAGCGACGACGCCACGCACGTTCTGGCGACGGTCGTGATGGAACTCACCGTGGACGAGCTGTTCACGTCCGTGGAGCGGGGCACCATCGGCCTCGGCAGGACGGGCGAAGCGCTGATGGTGAACGACCGGTCGTTCTTCCTCACCATTCCCCGCTTTCCCTTGAGTGGCGGCGGCCGCGTCCAGCCGCTCGTGACCCCGAACACCGGCACTCCGGCTGTCCTCGCCGCCCGCGGCGGCGAAGGCCGGTTGGAAACGGAAGACTACCGCGGCGAGCGCGTGATTGCCGCCTACCGGCACATCCGGCTCGGGCCGGCGTGGGGCTGGGGACTGGTGGTCAAGCAGGACGCGTCGGAGACGTTTGCCAACGCCTATCGGGGCCTGCGCAGCTCGCTCATCCTCGCCCTGGTGGGCCTGGTCGGCCTGGTCGGCCTGACGGTCGCGGTCGCCTCGTCGCTGACCGGCTCGCTGCGGCGAATCAGCGCGACCGTGGCGCGGCTGGCCTCTGGCGACCGGAGCGCGCGCACGGGCGTGACCCGCCGGGACGATCTCGGCTTGCTGGCCGGCGCCTTCGACCAGATGGCCGACACCAACGACGCCACCTGGCGCCAACTGGAACAGCGAGCCGACGACTTGGCCCAGACCACGGCAGCGCTGGCGGGCCGCGAGCGCGCGCAGCAGCACGCGCTCGCGATTTCCTCGTCGCTGGCGGCGGCCGCGACGCTGGACGACCTGCTGAAGAGGAGCCTGGACGACCTGATGCGGACGACGCGCAGCCAGGTCGGCGCCGTCTACCTGGCGCCCACGCAGCCGCCGCACACGCTGCTCCTGGCGCACGCGACGGGCGTCGCGCCGGAACATCGCCTGCCGGCGGAGATCCGCGTGGGTGAAGGTCTGATGGGCCTCGCGGCGGGCCGCACGACGATCGACGTCGTGTCGGGACTGCCGGCCGACACGGCCTTCCTGGTCCACACCGTCGCCGGCGACGCCGTGCCGAACACGCTGGTACACCTGCCGCTCACGATGGGCGACGCCCTGGTTGGCGTCGTGGCGCTGGCCTCGGTGTTCCCGTTCGAGGAGGACTGCCGCCAGGTCCTGGAAATGGCGGCGCCGCAACTGGCGACCGCGATCGCCAACGCCCTGTCCCACCGGGCGACCGAGCGGATGGCGCAGACGCTGCGCGACACGAACAGCGAACTGCAGGCGGTGAACGAGGAACTCCAGGCGCAATCCGAGGAACTGCGCCAGCAGGCAAAGGAACTCGAGATCCAGCGGCTGCGGGTGAACGACGCGAGCCGGCTCAAATCCGAGTTCCTGTCCAACATGAGCCACGAACTGCGCACGCCGCTCAACAGCATCATGGCGCTGTCGCAGTTGATGATGGCGCGCGGCCCGTCGGGAGGTGGCGGAGACAAGGATCTCGAGTACCTGCCCGTGATCGAACGCAACGGGCGGCAGTTGCTCGGGCTGATCAACGACATCCTCGACCTCTCCAAGATCGAGTCGGGCCGCATGCAGATCGAGGTCACCGCGTTCGACCCCACGCTGCTCGCGCAGGAAGTGCTGGACGTCGTGCGGCCGATGGCCCGCGAGAAGGCGCTGGACCTCGTGGTGTCGGGGGCCAGCCCGCGGCAGATGCACTCCGACCCGGAACGCCTGCGGCAGATCCTGCTCAACCTGCTCTCGAACGCGGTCAAGTTCACCGACGCCGGGTCGGTCCGGCTCGACGTCACGGTACGCGGCAGCGGTCTCGTCTTCGCCGTGGCCGATACCGGCATCGGCATCCCCGCCGAGGCGTTCGATCACATCTTCGACGAGTTCCGCCAGGTGGACGGCACGAGCACGCGCCGGCACGCCGGCACGGGCCTCGGCCTGGCCATCTCCCGCCGGCTGGCGGTGCTGCTCGGCGGCCGGCTCGCGGTCGAGAGCGAGGTGGGCCGCGGCAGCGTGTTCACGCTGACCCTGCCCGTCACGTGCCCGGCCACCGCGCCTGTCGCGGCGATTGCCGCCGGACCCGCGCGCGCCGCCATCGTCACGCCGGCGGTCTCCCCGCGCCGGGTCCTGGTCGTGGACGACGACGAGGCGACGCGCGAGCTGTTGCGCGCGTACCTGACCGAGATCGGCTACGAGGTGACGACGGCCGCAGGCGGCCGCGAGGCAGTGTCCATCGCCACCGAGCTTCGGCCGTTCGCCATCACGCTCGATTTGCTGATGGACGGGCAGGACGGGTGGGAAACACTGCGCGCACTGAAGGCCCGCGCGCAGACGGCGTCGATTCCCGTGGTGATCGTGTCGGTGACCGACGATCGCGCCACCGGCGTCGCCCTCGGCGCGTCCGGCTACGTCGTCAAGCCCGTCGAGAAGACGCTGCTGCTCGCCGAGCTCGATCGGGTCGCGCTGACACGCCTCATCGGCCGCGCGCTGGTCGTGGACGACAGCCCGATCGATCGCGAGCGGATCAGCGCCATCGTGGGCGAGCGGTGCCAGCACGTGCAGGCGGCGGCCAGCGGTGAGGAGGCGATCGCGCTGGCGGCGTCCGATCCGCCGGACGTGGTCATCCTCGACATCGTGATGCCCGGCCTCGACGGGTTCGCGGTCCTCGATCGGCTGCGCGCGATGCCTGCGACGGCGAACCTGCCCGTGATCGTCCTCACCGCGAAGGACCTGACGCAGGCGGAGCAGGACCGGCTGGCAGCCGGCACGCGGCGCGTCATTGGCAAGAGCGGGACGAGCCGCGCGGATTTGCTGCGCGAGATCGAGGTGCTGCTCGAGCGGCTGGCTCGCGAGCGCCAGCCGGCCGAACGCGGCCACATCCTCGTTGTCGAGGACAACGACGTCGCGGCGCTCCAGATCCGGACGGCGCTCGAGGAGCAGGGCTACCTCGTGACGCGTGCGCCGGGCGGGAGCGCGGCCATGGCCACCCTCGCGACGCTCGTGCCGGACCTGATCGTGCTGGACCTGATGATGCCGGAGGTGGACGGGTTCCAGGTGCTCGACCAGGTCCGCAACGTGCCGCGCACCGCCAGCGTCCCGGTGCTCGTGCTCACCGCGCAGGAGCTGACGCCGGCGGACCTGGCGCGACTCCGGTTCAACCAGGTCGAAGAGCTGATCCAGAAGGGCAGCCTGGATCGCGCGGCGGTCGTCGGACGTGTCGCGCGGCTTCTCGAGCAGCGCTGCCACGTGCCATCCACGCACACGGCCGAGCGTTCCCAGACCGTCCTCGGACCGTCGGTCGCCGCGGCCGAACCACGCGGGACGATGGTGCTGGTGGTCGAGGACAATCCGGACAACACGCTCACCGTCACCGAGATCCTGACCGGGCTGGGACTGCCGTTCGCGTGCGCGGCCGACGGCGAAGAGGCGGTGCGCCTGGCCCGCACGGCCCGCCCGGCACTCATCCTGATGGACATGCTGCTGCCGGGGATGAGCGGCCTCGAGGCCACCCGGCAGATCAAGGCGGACCCGGCGCTGTCGGCGATCCCGATCGTGGCGCTGACCGCCCGGGCCATGAAGGGCGACCGCGAGGAGATTCTCGCGGCGGGCTGCGACGACTACCTGGCGAAGCCCTTCACCCCCGAGCAACTGAAGGCGCGGTTGCTGACGTGGCTGCCGGTCGCTCGCTCGTGACCGGCGATCCGAGGATTTCCGAATGATGCGTGCGACGCTGTTGGCCGTTGACGATCGCAAGGACAATCTCTTCGTCCTGTCCCGCGTCCTGGAGCAGTACCTGCCAGAATGCACCGTGATCCCCGCACGGTCGGCCGAGGAGGCGATGGCGCTGGCCCGCGCGAACCGCGTGGACGGCGTCCTGGTGGACGTGCAGATGCCCGGCACCGGCGGCGTGTCCCTCTGCCGGCAGCTGAAGGCCGACCCGGCGACCATGCACGCGCCGGTCGTTCTCATCACGTCGCACCAGACGACGTCGGCCTTTCGCGCCGAGGGGCTGGCGGCGGGCGCGGACGATTTCATCGCGCGGCCCATCGACAACATCGAGCTTATCGCCAGGCTGCGCGTGATGCTGCGCATCAAGCGGGCCGAGGACGGGCTGCGCGCCCTCAACGCGCGGCTCGAGACCGTCGTCGCCGAACAGACCGAGGCCCTCCGCGAGGAGATCAGGCTCAAGCACCTCCTGCTGGATGCCATGCCGTGCGTGGCGTTCCTGGCGCGCCGCGATCACACCATCATCGCGTTCAATCGCGCCGCCGCCGCGACCGGCCTCCAGATCGGGCAGACCTGCTATTCCGCGTGGCGCCGGCGCGCGGACCCGTGCACGAAGTGCGTGGTGAGCGAGCTGTCGGGCGGCGGCGCGGCGCACAGCGAGACGTTCGACCTGGACGACATCCAGTGGGAGGCGCACTGGATCGCGGCCAACGAGGACGTCGTGCTGTGTTACGCGTTCGACGTCACCGAGCGCCTGCGGCTCGAAGGGCAGCTCCGCGAGTCGCAGAAGATGGAGGCCATCGGCCGCGTGGCCGGCGGCGTCGCCCACGACTTCAACAACCTGCTCACCGCCATCACCGGCTTCTCGGTCCTGCTGCTCGAGCAGGTGCAGGATGAGCGTCTGCGTCCCCACCTGGAGGAGATCAGGCGGGCGGCGGACCGCGCGGCATTGCTCACCCGCCAGCTCCTGGCCTTCAGCCGGCGGCAGATGCTGCAGCCGCAGGTCCTCGACCTGAACAAGACCGTCATTGAGATCGAGCAGATGCTGCGGCGGCTGGTGCCCGAAAACATCACGATCGCGCTGGCGCTCGACGAGCGGGCGGACCACGTGCGGGCGGATCCCGGCCAGATGCAGCAGGTGGTCGTAAACCTGGTGGTGAATGCGGGCGAGGCGATGCCGCGCGGCGGGCTGGTCTGCCTCGAAACCGCGTCGGTGGAGATCGGAGCCGAAGAGGCCGCCACGCTGCAGCTGAAGCCTGGGCCGTACGCCAGCCTGTCGGTGACCGACAACGGCGATGGCATCGACGCCGATGCGCTCCCTCACGTGTTCGAGCCGTTCTTCTCCACCAAGCGGTCGGGCACCGGCCTCGGGCTGTCGACCGTCTACGGGATCGTCAAGCAGAGCGAGGGCCACATTTCGGTCGCGTCCGAGCGCGGCCGCTCGACCACGTTCCGCATCCTGCTGCCGCGCGGGCAGGAGACGACCGCAGTGGCCGCGCGGGAACCGCACGACACGCCCAGGCAGACCTCGGGCAGCGAGACGATCCTGCTCGTCGAGGACGCCTCCTTCGTGCGCAGCCTAGCCAGGCTGGTGCTGTCGAACCAGGGATACCGGGTGATCGAGGCCGAGGACGGCCCGCAAGCGATCCAGCTGTGCCAGAAGCTGGGCGTGCCCATCGACCTGGTGGTGACCGACGTGGTGATGCCGGAAATGAGCGGCCACGAACTAGTCGGCCACCTGCAGCGGCTGATCCCCGACGCGCGGGTCCTGTACTGTTCAGGCTACTTCGACGACATGGTGACACGCCACGGCGTGCTCTCGTCGGGCGCGAACTTCCTGCCGAAGCCGTACACGCCCTCGACGCTGGTCTCCAAGGTGCGCGAAGTGCTCGATCGGCGCGACGCGCCCACGGCGGACGCTCGTGCTGAGGCTCCCGGTGCCGCCCGGCAAGACTGAAGCCTGGCCCTGCGATCGGTGCGTCATCGTCAACACAAGCGATCTCCCGCACTAGCAGC
>Ga0315273_10003333_pt1 | contig 19316 bp, 16 predicted proteins | sample YL17G02_0_MG_FD_205753 | JGI IMG/M metagenome (GOLD analysis project Ga0315273, IMG submission 205753) | Sediment microbial communities from Yellowstone Lake, YNP, Wyoming, USA - YL17G02_0 | ecosystem: Environmental > Aquatic > Freshwater > Lake > Sediment | place: USA: Wyoming | collected...
GCAGGGCCTCCAGAACGTATCGGTCTACACATTTTTCGCCTTCGGCAACATCGAAGGCAGAGAAATCTTGATGCACACCGCCAAGCTTGGTGGGTTCGAGGACAGCAACAACAATAACCTCCCGGACCTGGTGACTGAGTGGGACAAGGTCATCAATGCGACCGGCGCGCCGGGCACAGACGGAATTCCCGATAACTACTTCGAGTCCTCCAACTCGGACGACTTACAAGATAGATTGATGGCGACCATCACGGCGATCTTGCGGAAGAGTTCGTCCGGAACGGCCATCTCCGTGTTGGCCACTTCTGCCAGCGGTGAAGGGAGCGTCTATCAAGCCTATTTCTATACCAGCACCGTCGGGCAGGGTGGAGCCAATGTGAGATGGACCGGGTATGCGCAGGGGCTGTTTATCGACCATCTGGGAAATTTCCGAGAAGATACGGACCAGGACGGAAAATTAGTCTATCAAAACGATTACATCGTGAAGACTCGGTACGATAACAATGTCGCCAGTATCACCTATGGGACAGTGCTGGTCGACAAGTACGGGGATGCCAACGGCGACGGGAGCGCCGACAGTGCGACGCCGACGATCTCAGGCCTGGGGCTGAAGGATATTCTTCCTTTCTGGGAAGGGGGCAAACAGCTGGCCAACATCGCCTCCACTGCGAGAAACCTGCTTACGTGGGTAGATTCCAACAACGATGGACTTGTGCAGGCGGGCGAGCAGATGCAATTCAGCACCGCGAATTCGGGAACCTTGAGTCAGTACCTGAGAGCCGGCGCCGCCCCCTATACAGCGAACAACATCATCAACTTCGTCCGCGGGGACGAAATCGTGGGACTTCGCACGCGCATGCTGGAAGAGCCGATCGGCAGCGGCACCTACAAAGTGTGGAAATTGGGCGACCCCATCCACTCGACTCCCACCATTGTGGCTGCGCCACGCACGAACTACGATCTCATTTATGGAGATTCCAGCTACACGGCGTTCTATACCAAATGGAAAGATCGCCGTGAGGTCGTCTATGTCGGCGCGAATGACGGGATGTTGCACGCTTTCAACGGCGGGTATTACCACAAGAGCGACGATGTGACGACGCCGGCCGTGGTCGAGCATGGATGGTTCACGAAGAACCCCACCGACAACAGCAGCGGACGTCCGCTCGGGGACGAGCTCTGGGGGTTCATTCCCCATCAACTCCTGCCGCAGTTGCAGTGGTTGACAAGGGCCGACTACACACACGTGTACTACGTGGATCTCAAACCCACGGTGGCGGATGTGCGGATCTTCACACCGGACACGGACCATCCGAACGGCTGGGGCACGGTTCTGATCGGGGGATTCCGCATGGGAGGGAGCTGTGGAAACTGTGCTTCCGGCACGGGCGCTCCTCCAATGGTTGTCAATATCGGCGGAACGGACCGCACGTTCTACAGCGCGTACTTTGTGCTCGATATCACCAATCCGGAGGTCGACCCCAAGCTCCTCTGGAGCTTCAGCAATGCAGGGTTGGGGCTGACGATCGGTGCTCCGTCGGTGATGCGGGTGAGCCCGACAGCGGATTCGAAGATCGATAACACCAATGCGAAGTGGATGGTCCTGTTCGGTTCAGGGCCCAACGGCTATGCGGCAGACTTGCCGGCCGCTCCAGCGCAATCAGCTGCTCTGTATGCCGTGGATTTGAAGGTCGGGCCTGGAGCCGGGAATTCGCAGGTGACCACGATGCCGGTCGGCTCCATCCGGTCGTTTCTGGGTAACATTGCGACAATGGATAGGGATTTCGACTACCGGCACGACGTTGCCTACTTCGGGCGCACGCTGCACGACGGATCACTGCCCTGGAGGGGCAAGATGTACCGGTTGACCACTAGCGGTTGTACGAACGCCCCTTGCAGCACCTCGACCTGGGGTGTTGCCAACGGCGGCAATCGATCAGCCACGGAAATGATCGATACCTTCAATGACTACACAGCCTCGACCAGTGTCACAGTGGAAATGGGGCCGGTAACGACCGCACCGTCGGTGACGATCGACGATGCCAATAAGGTCTGGGTCTTCTTCGGAACGGGCCGCTACTTGAGTAACTCCGACAAGACCGATACTGCCCAGCAGTACCTGTTCGGAATTAAAGATAGCGTGATGAACTCAGGCTGTACCCAGACGAATACCACAAACTGCCCAACCACCAATCTGGTGAATACCACGAATGCGGTGGTCTGTGTCGTCTGTTCGACTGGGACGAACCAAATGACGGACCCTAATAATCCTGCGCTGACTGATGTGACCACGGGAGCCAACTCGATGGTGGGGTTGGTCGCGAGCAAGGATGGATGGTACGTCAAGCTGGTAACTGCGGCCGGCACGTCGGCAGAGCGATCGGTGTCCAGCCCCGTCGTGCTTGCTGGAGCGGTATTCTTCCCGACGCTCGTTCCCACGAATGATTTCTGCTCCTCCACTGGGACGAGCTATCTCTACGCGTTGTATTACAAGACCGGGTCTGCGTACTCGTCTCCAATCATCGGGACCAGCGCCTCCGGTGCGAATACGAACAGCAACACGAGGATGACTCTTGGCGAGGGGGTGGCCTCGCAAGTCGCTGTCCATATCGACGGGACCGGGACGTCGAATGGTTCCAGTGGCGGAGCTTCACCAGGCGGGCCGCCGATCAAGGCCTGTAGCCAGATGAGCACAGGGAGCAGCACGTGTATAGATGCAAATGCGCCGAATCCTCCCTGGAGTCGGTATATGTCTTGGGTGCGTCAGCGGGCCTGAGTGAAGACTGAAAAGAGCCGGGGGGGACCAGCGTCTTGGTTACTCCCGGCTCAACCAGCAAGGGGAAAGTAGCGTTCAGCAACGAACGGGATTGTCGCATCAACAAGTGGTGTACGCAAGATTCTTCCCATCGCTATGTGTTGTTCTTCCCCTCCTGTTTATCGGGTGCAATTCGAGTTCTGCCCCAGGCAACGGGTCCTCTTCTCCAAGTGATGCCCCTCCACAGCGCCTCGCGACCATCCGTTTAGCGACAATTACCCCGGACCCCATTACGCTGAACGAGACGGTTAAGGTGATGATCGAGACCGATGACAGCCAGTCCAGTACGGCTGGATTCCAGTACCAGTGGATGGTCAACGGTGACCCCCTCCGAGATCAGACGGGGCCCACGCTGACACCGAGTATGTTAAAGCGTGGTGACCGTGTGACGGTCGGCCTTGTACCCACGAGAGGCACGGTTCAAGGAACTCGTTACCAGGCGGGCCCTGCGTTGGTCGGCAATACTCCCCCCGTTGTTGGCCATATCTCCATCGAGCGTCCGGATGACCCGCATGCTCCGGTCTTTGCGAAGATGGATGTCGTCGATGCAGATCAGGACGAGATGCAATTTGACTTTCGTTGGTGGCGCAACAACAAGGTAGTGAAACAGGGGCCGGAGCAGACATTGGATACCACGGGATTTCAGACCAAAGATACGCTTGAGGTGGAAGTGACCCCGCGGGACCAATCGTCTGTCGGGAAGGCGGTCCGCTCCGAATCGATCTATGTCGGGAATAGTCCTCCGAAGATCGTCTCTGCCCCCGCGGTGCTCATCGGCCGCAGCCGATACGAGTATACGGTGAAAGCTATCGATGCGGACAGTGACCCACTCAGCTTTCTACTGGAAGCGGCGCCACCGGGAATGGTGATTGACAAAGAAACAGGACATCTCGTCTGGCAGATTCCCCCGGACCAGCTTGGCAGCCATCGAGTCCGTATCGTCGCTGAAGATGGTCAAGGGGGGAAAGCCTTTCAGGAATTCCACTTCACCCTTCCTGCTCCTGTCGCGCCCGCCAAACCCGAAGGCGCGTGACGGATATCGGCGCAGCTCAATTATTTCTTCCGCTTGTCACTCCAATCGACAGTTTGTTAGAATCACCCCACTACCGCTGCAGGGAGGGAGTACGCCTGAGCGCTTGTGCGTAAACTGAAACTCAGAGAAGGCACCAATACCGCCGTCTTGTTCGGTCACCACGACCGGCACCTCAAGCTGATCGAAGACGACCTCGGGGTGCGCCTCTCGGCGCGCGGCGAAGAACTCACCCTCGATGGAACGGCCGAAGCCACGCGCCACGCAGAGCGTGTCCTCACGGAACTCGCCACCCTGGCCAACGACGGGATGGTCCTCCAGCCCGACGACATTACCCACGCCTTGAGCGCGCTCCGGCAGAGTCCCGAGACGCCGATCAAAGACCTCCTCGCCACCGCGGCGACCATTGTCACCAAAAAACGATTCGTTGCGCCAAAAACGCCGACGCAAAAAGCCTATATCGACGCCATCGAGACGCACGACATCGTCATTGGCATCGGCCCGGCCGGAACGGGGAAGACCTATCTGGCGATGGCGATGGCGGTGAGCGCGTTGCTGAAGAAAGAAGTGAGCCGCATCATTCTCGCGCGGCCGGCGGTGGAGGCGGGCGAGAAGCTCGGGTTCCTGCCGGGCGATCTGTATGCCAAAGTGAATCCCTATCTTCGCCCGCTGTACGATGCGCTGTTCGACATGATGGATATGGACCGGGCGACGCGCGCGATTGAACGGGGCGACATCGAGATTGCGCCCCTCGGGTTTATGCGCGGCCGCACGTTGAACGAGGCGTTCGTCATTCTCGACGAAGCGCAGAATGCCACGGCGGAGCAAATGAAAATGTTTCTCACGCGCCTGGGGTTCCATTCCAAGGTGGTCGTCACGGGGGATATCACGCAGGTGGATCTGCCGCCCGAGAGGGTCTCCGGCCTGATCGAGGTGCGGGAGATTCTGCGCGATGTCGAGGGCATTGCCTTCGTCCACTTCGACGAGCGCGACGTGGTCCGGCACAAGTTGGTGCAGGACATTATCAAAGCCTACGAGCAGCATCAGTCCCCTCCGCAGGCTTCCGGCCCCGTCGCGGGCGCGGCGGGCCGGCGCCCGTCGCCGGGGTCACCGCCGAAGCCGGCCGCCCCGGTCACGGCCCCCTGGGGCCAGTCACATTAATGCCGGTCCATATGCAGAGTCACGTTCGGTGTGTGACGTTTGACCAGGCGCGCCTGGAACGACTGGCACGGGCGATACTTTCCGATGTGGGGGAAACGTCGGCGGAGCTGGGCATCATGCTGGTGGGCGATCAGCGGATGCGGGGGCTCAATCGTCGGTATCGGGGCAAGGATCGCACGACCGACGTGCTGGCTTTTGCCATGCGGAAAGCCTTCACGCTTCACGCCTTACGCCTCACGCCGGATATGCTGGGCGATGTGGTGATCTCGGTGCCCACGGCGTGGCGACAGGCGAAAGAGGCCAGACGGTCCTTGGACGAGGAACTCACCTGGTTGCTGGTCCATGGCATTCTGCATCTCTGCGGCTACGATCATGCGCGGAGTGAGAGAGAAGCGCGCCGGATGCATCGTCGTGAACGGATGATACTGCGGTCGATCGCACGGTTGCCGTAACGATCAGGCTGCGGGAAAACCATGTTGGCACGCGAGAGCTTCGCTGGTGAGCACGTCTGGGACAAGCCTGGTCTATCTGGTCTGTCTGGTCCATCTAGTTAACTAATACAACCAAACAAACCGGATAGACCGAACAGACCAAATGAACCAGACAGGCTGGCGGACTTTTTCAGCATCCTGCCAGTAATCGAACGCATCACGAGTAGATCTATGGGATGGCTGCAGCGACTGAGTGACGGGCTCACCAAAACGCGCGATGTCGTTCGCGGGTCCCTGGATCGGCTGCTTGGCCGTGCGGCGGATCCCGCCCTCCTGGAGGAATTCGAAGCGGCCCTCATTGCCTCCGATCTCGGTGCCCGCGTCGTGGATCGCCTAATCGAGCGCCTCAAGAAACAGCTTCAAGGAACCGATGCCTCACAGCCCGGTCGGGTGCATACGGTATTGCGGGACACGCTGCTCGATGTGTTGACACCCGTGCAAGGGCTGTCGTTGGAGTCCCTGCTCGAGAAAGGTCCCAAGCCCTTTGTCATCCTGGCGGTCGGGGTGAACGGTGTAGGCAAGACGACCACGATTGCCAAGATCGCGCAACGGCTCGTGCAGGCAGGGAAAGTGCCGTTGTTGGTGGCTTGCGATACCTTTCGCGCGGCGGCAATCGATCAGCTCCAAGTCTGGGCTGACCGAGTCGGCGTCGACGTGATCCGTCACCGCCATGGAGCCGATCCAGCCGCCGTAGCGTTCGATGGGATTGCCGCTGCGAAAGCACGGCAGGTGGACGTGGTGTTGATCGATACGGCCGGCCGGCTGCACACGAAATCGAATCTCATGGACGAACTCCGCAAGATCACTCGAGTCATCGCACAGGAATGTCCTGGCGCACCGCACGAAGTGCTCCTTGTATTGGATGCTACAGTTGGACAGAACGCGCTGTCCCAAGCTCGTCAGTTCCATCAAGCGGTCGGCGTCACCGGCTTGGTCCTGACGAAGCTCGACGGCACCGCTCGCGGAGGGATCGTAGTCGCGATTGCCGAGGAGCTGAAGTTGCCCGTGAGGTTCATCGGAGTCGGGGAGTCGGTTGAGGATCTGCAGGATTTTCAGAGCGACGCGTTCGTGGACGCGCTCCTCGGGACATCGGCGCCGCCCTCCACCTAGCAGGATACTGAAAAAGTCCGCCAGCACCACAGACCGTGGCGTTCGTCTCGCATGTCTCGCGTGGATATCCGGCGTAGCCCCCGGTGAGATCCCGTCATTTTCTTCTCAGGCAGCATCGCCTGTGTTAGGCTGAATTCGCCAATTATCTAGTCGTGACGCGCCATGCATTCCTGTCCGTGAGACTGAGATATGATCAAGATTCTGGTTATCGACGACGATCGCATGAACTGCGAGCTGCTCCAGTCTGTCTTCACCCGACATGGATATCAGGTGCTGTCGGCGACGAGCGGGATCGAAGGCCTGACCCTCTTCCGCCAGCAGGCCCCGCGCGTCACCATTCTTGATCTTCGCATGCCGGAAATGGACGGGCTGACCGTCCTCAAAGAAATCCGCGCCTACGATCCCTATGCGGCAGTGGTCATTCTAGGCGGCGGAGCGACCGAGGAGCAGGAAAATCAAGCGCGGGGGTTGCGCGTCACCGATTTTATTCGAAAGGGCCTGTCGCTTGATGTGCTGGTCGAATGCGTCAATCGGGTGGTGCAGCTTCCGGCTAGATCCGTTCCCGCTCTGCCGGTGGCAGGCAGCGCAGCCGTGGCCGATACGGGAGAAACGATCCTCGTCGTCGACGACGAGCTGTTGGTCCGCGACTTGCTCGTTCAGTTTCTCAGTCTCCGCGGCTATCGGGCGCTCGGCGTGAAAGACGGCTCCGAGGCCCTCTCGATGGTGGAACAAGCACCTCCCGACCTGATCCTTCTCGACCTGTTCATGCCCGGTATGGATGGCGTCGAGGTGTTCCGGCAGCTCCGCCAACGCGAATACACCGGCGGGGTGATCATCATCACCGGGAGTCACGACGAAGAGCGCCTCGATGAAGCCTGGGCCGTGGGGCCGCAAGAAGTCATCGGGAAGCCGATCGATCTGGAGCAATTGCTGACAGCCATCCAGCTTGTGCTCGTCTGTCGCGAATGCTAAAACCTTTCCGATGCCAATCGGAAGCAGGATTGTCTCTTTCCCCTGTCTGTTTCTCGTCGCGCTCCTCAGCCACGGGGCTCTCGGTATCGCCTGCGCAGCCGACCCAGTCCTGCCGCGAGTCGTCATTCGACATCACGAGTTATTCGTACAGATTGTCCCCGAGCAACATGCTCTCATCGCAAAGGACCGGCTAACCCTTGAGGTGCCGGAGTCACAGACTTCGATTCGTTTCTCCCTCGCCCCCACGCTCCAGATCGACCACATTGCACTCGTGCAAGAATCGGCCGGGACGGAATCCTTAATTCACGATGTGCCGTTTGAACTCGAGCATGGTTCCGCGCCGGAGTCGGTCCAGGAGGTCAGTATTCCCTCACAGGTCGTGCCTGCCGGACTGGTGACGATGGATGTTCACTATCATGGCGTCATCAACGATCCGCCGCGAGATCCGCGCCATCTTCGTTTTGTGACGCCCAGCGAGACTGCCGGACATATCGGGCCGGAAGGCGTCTATGTGAGCAGCGAGAGCCACTGGTATCCCGATATCCCGGAATCACTCAGCACCTATGCGCTGCTGGTCGCCGTGCCAACGGGGTGGACCGTAGTGACCCAAGGGAAGGCCGGCGAATCGCGTGCCTGTCCCGCCGGGCTCTGTCGCAGCGATCAGATGGTGATAACGGATTGGGCCGTGACACAGCCGAGCGAAGCCGTCACGCTCGTGGCGAATACATTTATCGCAACGTTTCGCGACTGGACGGCCAAGACCGGTCAGAGGATTCGGCTCTCGACCTATCTCTTTCCCGACGATGCGCATCTGGCCGAGGAATATCTCGATGCTACCGCGCGCTACCTGGACGCCTATATCCCCCTGCTGGGTCCCTATCCTTTCGAGAAGTTCGCCGTGGTGGAGAATTTCTTTGCGAGCGGGCTCGGCATGCCCTCGTTCACCCTGCTGGGTAGCGGCGTCATCAAGCGGCATTATGTACAACCCTACGCACTCGGCCACGAAATCGTGCATTCGTGGATCGGCAATGCGGTCTTCAATCGCGCCGATCGCGGGAATTGGGTGGAAGGTCTGACGACGTACCTGGCCAATTATTACTGGCACGAACTGATGGGAGATCGCGCGCAGGCGCGGGACCAACGCCGTCTGATGGTGCAGGGCTACAATCTCCACGTGCCTCCGGAACGGGACTATCCGGTCGCGCAATTCACACAGAAACTGGATGAGCATGACAATGCTATCGGCTATCAAAAAGCCGCCATGTTGTTCCACCTCCTGCGCCAGGAGGTGGGAGAGGAGACGTTCTGGCGGGCCCTTACGAGCTTGGTGGCGCAATATCGTGGCAGGCATGCGGAATGGCGCGATCTTGAGCGAGTCTTTGCAGAAGAGAGCCGCCAGGATCTTCGATGGTTTTTCGTGCAATGGGTGGAACAGGATGGGGCGCCGTTGCTGTCGTTGCCGGAGGCCGTTGCCCGCCCTGTGGCAGGGGAGCCAGCGCAGACCTTTCAGCTGGAGGCCACGATCGTCCAATCGAACAAGCCCTTTCGTCTTCCCCTTCAGCTGCTGATTCGCATGGAAGGTGACCGTGAGCATCTTCTGACTCTGCCGCTGCGTTCGCTGCGAGAGACGCTCTCCGTTACCTTACCCGCTCGACCGGTCGCGATTGATCTTGACCCCGAGTTCATGACCTTCCGACGGGTCGCCCGCCAGGCGTTGGCGCCGGTGCTCAATCACTATGTCACCGATCGGCGGCGATCGGTGCTGACGGCGTTTACGGATGAGCCAGGCCATCCCTCGCCGTTTCGGGACGTGGTCACGCGCATCGAAGCCCAGGAGCAGCAGAAACCGATCGGCGAGCGAACAGTGATCGCCTCGATGGCCCAGGATGGGCTGTTGCCTCAGGAAGGTTCGGTGTTAATATTGGGCGGCCCGGAATCCCGTTCCGGGATTCAATCGATCCTTGCCAGGCACTGCGGTGAGCGCGCGACTCTGAACGACAGGGGTGTCACCGTGATGGGGACGGCGCACGAAGGGCCGGGGTTGGCCCTGCTGGTTAGTTGCCACCGGGTCGATCGTCCAGGCAGCGTCGTAACGGTGCTGTATGCGGCCACGCCGCAGGCCGTGGCGAAGGTGGCGCGGCTGCTCTTTTTTTATGGGTGGAATAGTTTCGTGTTGTTCAAGGATGGAGCGGTGGTCACCCGTGGGGAGTGGCCACTCGCGAGCGATCGTACGGAGGTGCGTCTCGATGCAAGCAATCCCGTTCGGTAAGTGGTGCATAATCGGACTCGTCTGTCTGTTGCTGTGTGAGCAGACGGGACAGGCAGAGGACCTTGCGTCGAAGGCTCGAGCGGTACCCGCTCATCAGGCCGAGCGGCATCTCAGGAATATTCGCCAGCTGACGGTGGGCCGGCAGAATGCCGAAGCCTACTTTTCGTTCAGCGGGAACAAACTGATTTTCCAATCCACAAACAATTGGATGAAAGATACATACGCGGCCACGCTCAAACCGGCCGATGCCGGGCTGGGTTGTTATCAGATGTACGTGATGGATCTGGACAGTGACACCGTTCGATTGGTGAGCACCGGCACGGGTGCCACAACGTGCGGATACTTTTTCCCGGGCGATCGCCGCGTGCTCTATTCGTCGACCCACGCGGCGGGGCCGAACTGTCCGCCGAAGCCGAAACGGGACGGGGCCTACCGCTGGGCCTTGGACGATTACGACCTCTATGCCGTCCGCATTGATGGTCAAGAGATGCAGCGGCTGACCTCCACGCCGGGCTACGATGCGGAAGCGACCGTGTCGCCGGACGGGAAAACGATCGTCTGGACGTCCGTTAAAGATGGGGACTTGGATCTCTATGCCATGAATCTCGATGGCTCGAAGCTCCGGCGGCTGACAAACGAGATCGGCTACGATGGCGGAGCGTTCTTTTCGCCGGACAGTAAGCGCATCGTTTACCGGGCGTCGCATCCCACCGATCAGGCGGAGATTGACAAGTACAAGGACTTGCTGAACCAGCGGCTGGTGGAGCCGGGGCAACTTGAAATTTTCGTGATGAATGCGGATGGAAGCGGCCAACGACCGGTCACGTCGAACGGCGCCTCGAATTTTTCGCCTTTCTATTTTCCCGATGGCAAGAGGATCATTTTCTCATCGAATATTGAAACGAAGGGTGAAGGAGGCCGACCAAGTTTTCACCTCTACGTGATCGGTGAGGACGGCCAAGGCCTCGAGCGGCTCACGTTCGACGGACAATTCAACAGTTTCCCCATGTTCTCGCCGGATGGCACCAGCCTGGTCTGGGTATCGGATCGCCAGGCCAAGACGTCTGGCGAGTTCAATGTCTTTCTCGCCGACTGGGTGCCTTAAAGCGGTGATGAGTGATCTCATAAGCCAAGACCGCGGCGCTATCTCGATTACCCATTACCCATCACGTATCTATGCGGTTCAGCCTAGTACCCCTGGCTTTTTCATGTGCCGTCCTCGTGCTTGCGTTCGCGGGGCTGTTTGAGTGGGATGTGCCGCTGAGCCGGTTCATCCGTTCCCTCAACGATTTTCACATGGACCACCTCGCCAATCCCTGGCTGGCTCAGCTCAGCGATATCGGTGACCGCCCGGCTTCGGCATTCCGTCCCTCGTCACGGTCGGTCAACCCCATGTCGCCGAGCCCCAAGAAGAACAACAGTCCCGACAGCGCCAGAAGCGCGAGAAGGAGCAGTGTGTGGTGCGGACGGTCGGTAGTGGTCATAGAATCGTTCGGATCGTGTGGTGACCGCATAAGTTGAGAGTGTTGGATCTCAAAGAGTTATGTTCGCGGAGAGGAGGAGCTGCCCGGCTGGTTCGCCTGGCTCGTGCGAGAGATCAGCATCAGGTTGCGAATATAGACGATAGAACCGATGCTCTGTCCTGCGATGAAGACCGGGTCTTTTCGATAGATCGCATAGGCGAGCGTGATGAGTCCGCCGATCAGGCTCATGTACCAAAACGAGACTGGGACCTGACTCTCTGCTTTTCTTTCAGAGGCAATCCATTGGATTATCCAGCGGCCGAAAAACAGCCCTTGGCCGAGAAATCCGATGGCGAGCCAGATAGTCTCGATGCTCATGATGGAGATGTGATGAGTGATGGGTGATGAGGAAAGACCGAATAGTTACTTCTCATCACTGTTCACCGATCACCCTTCACATCCCCCGCCACGATCGTGAAACGCATCGTGCCCATCAGACTCATCTCGTTGACCTGTTCCCCCACGTGAATTTCCACTTTGTATCGGCCGGGTTTCCATGCGTCCCGTGGAGGGGAGAGCGTGAGATAGCCGCTTTCGTCTTCGAGCGCAATGTGCATGGCATCTTGTCCGATCACCACGGTGGGATCGAGGCCGGCTACCGCTTCCGGGAAACAGCGTCCGAACACCTGGAACCCCTGATAATGCTGGTGAAGGTGGAACACAATGAAGACTGCCGGGGTATCGGGACGGAACCGGTCGGTCGGTTTCACCGGCACGATCTCGTGCGTACGGTGAAAGCCCAGTTCCTCGTCGAATCCTTCTGCTGTCGTAATGGTGCGGAACAGGCCTTGCGGCGGGGCGTCGAAGTCGTAGGGCGTGACGTCTTGGGGGCGGTTCTGAAAATCAGGGATGGGGGAATTTTTGGTGATCGGCAGCTCCGCCGCCTGGGCCGTGGTTCCCGCAAGGCCGCAGAAAACTATGAGTAGTGCGATGAAAATGGCAGGCATGGCTGTTTTCGTACACCGGTCGATGGGAGCTGTCAAGGGAAAGAAAAAGCTGATGGCTAACAGCTGAAGGAAAGCACGTTGCGGCTGTTTCCCGCCATCTGCTAGAATCCGCGCTCTTTGAAGCTGGATGCGAGAAGGGCGGGGCGCAGGGGACTAGCGTGACGAGCGAAACTCAGGAAGCGGACGAGTCTCGCCTCTCGCGCACGTCTCGCTAGTTCCTTTCCTCCGACCAGGATGTTGTGATGTTGCAGGACGCAGACGCCTTACCCCAGCTCATCGGCGACTATAAGCCGGTCGATCAGTGGCAAGTCCACATCAATACGCTCTTCTACCGCTTCCGGGGCGATCAGATCCGCAGCTTCTACCAAACGTTTGCCTCAGCCGACTATCGGCTCGCCCATGCTCTCGCGGCGGACTACTTCGAAAAAGTCGTGAAGCGCGATGCCACGCGTGCGTCGAGGTCTCAGCACTCAGCACTCAGCACTCAGTCCCTGACAGTGATGGAACTCGGCCCCGGAAACGGCAATCTCGCCGCCTGTTTCTTGAGCCATCTCAAGGTCCTCGATAAGGACGGAGCGATCTATCCCCGCATTCGATATGTGCTGATCGATTGGGAGCAAGCAGTGCTCGATGCAGCCCTGGCTCACCCGGAACTCGCGTCCCACCGCGACCGGGTCGAGACGCATCGAGGGGCCGTGGACCGGCTCGACGGTGTTTCGGATGGCAGCGTGGATCGGATCATCTGTAACGAACTGTGGAACGATCTCCCGACAAAATTGATGTCGCGTCAGGCAAACGACATTGAAGAAGAGTTCCTTCGACCGAACTTGAGCGAAGCCGCTCATGCGAGAATCTCCGACTGGGCGGGCTTTGTCCGGGCGTTCGAAGCCATGGATATAGAGGCGCTCAAGGGCTTTCCTTCCCTCCTCGACGACCTGGTGTGGGAGCGTGAATATCGGACGGTCGAATGGAAAGAGGTCCCCTACCGGAAGACGATCACGGAGTTTCTCAAACGTATCGATGAGCACGTGCTGGTTCCCGTCAATCTGGGAGCCTATGCCACGATCAAGGAAGCCAAGCGCCTGTTGGCTCCGGAGGCGATCGGGTTCAGCAGTTTCGACGCAGGCACGGCGGATATGAACGTGCTGAACGATCCGGAGAAGCCCTGCTATGGCCAATTTGGCGGGCAACAAAGTTTCATGGTCAACTTTGCGTTAGCCGAAGCGGTCGCCAAGCAGTTGGAGGCTGGTACGATGACCATAGAGAGCCAGCGCGAGTTCGTGGGGCGCAGTTTGGGGACCAACGTCTTAACTCTCATGGATCTCATCGCCACCCATCCTTCCGCCGGTACGAGAATGGCGCCGTGGGAGCAGGACCGCTTGATGCTCAAGACCCTCCGCGCATTGAACGAGACCTACCGGAGCCCCTACGCGCGCCATCTGGACTTCCCCATTCCATTGGAGATACCGCTGGAGGAGCGTGAAGCGCTCCAGGCCCTTGTGCGCTCGCTCCCGCCGACAGGCATTCCGGACACAGTCGCCTATCTCACAGAAGAAGAGCTGACCTTGGCCTCGAAGGACCTCGAAGACATCGGCTACGATCCTCAGTCATTCATGATTGCCTTGACCGCACCACCGAGCCCTGTGGATTACTTTCACGCCTTCGTCCGACCGCGGTGACTACTAGGAGCCAAATGTCTCGATTTGCTGAATTTCCCCTGAATTTCCGCTTGACTCAGTTCTTGTTCTTCTATAGCCTCTATGACCTTCCCCTCGCATGAGGAAGGCCCCCACCTTTCGGCTGATTCAAGGCCGCAGAGCGAGTGGGCTTGGGTGGGACAAGAAGAGAAAGTGAGCAATTGATGTTTGGATCATTCGGATGGATGGAATTGATGCTGATTCTGATCATTGTCTTGATCATTTTCGGCGCCGGCAAGATTCCGCAGTTGGGTGAGGGGCTCGGGAAGGCTATTAAAGGATTCAAGAAGAGCGTCAACGAGGCTGATGCCATCGACGTGACGCCTCCTTCGCCCGATGCGCCTGAAGCGCCGCCGTCGCAGGTCGCGCAAGCGCAGGCCGTCCCGCCGGCCACGGCACCGGTTCAATCAGGGAAGCAGGTCAAGCAAGGGTAAGGAGACGTGAAGCGTGAGGCGTCAGGCGTGAAGCGCCAAGAGGAATCAGACGCTTCCTTTTTTGCTTTTCGAATGACGCGTGATGTTTTCGTATGACCAACCATGTTCGGATTGGGCGCCGGCGAAATTCTCATTATTTTGGTGATTGCGTTTTTGCTGTTTGGCCCCAAGCAGCTGCCTGAAGTTGTTCGCCAAGTCGGGAAAGCGGTCAAGGGGTTCAAGGCAACGGCGGAAGATTTGCGGAAGTCGGTGGAGCCGGAGCTCAACATGATCCAGCAGGAAGTGAAGATGGTCGAGCAGGACTTTCAGGCCTCGATCAAAGACGCGGAAGAGCAGATCAATGCTGCGACCACACCGGAAGAGAAACAGGTTGATTCAAAGGGGTCAGCCAATCAGGCGTGAAGGTCGGCGAGAAAAATGGAGATAATTTCCAAGAATTTTAGTTAGATTGTTTTTTCCCCTTCGAGACCAGATGTAATATCTATCGCACGTGATATTGGCGACACAAAAACCTTTCCACCAGTCCCTTTTGTTTTAAGGATGTTAATCACCGCATCTTCCTTACTCTCCGGAATAATTATTGTCATGATGTATCTGTCGCTGAACTGAGGTTGGAATAGTTCGCTTCCTTTTGCAGCATGAAGTTTGGCTGGTTTATGCTTACCTCTTCCTCGCACCTTACCAACCGTCATCCCACCGACCTCTATTTCTCTAAGTGCTTCACTTATTTCCATGACACAGTTACTTATAAGTAGTGCTTCAATTTTAAGCATCGTATTAGCCTGAAAGATTTTTCAAAAAAGTTGTTTCAGATGTTGATAGGCATGTGGTAATCAACGGTTATCCACTTCCCTTAGTATAGAGATTCAGGAGTGCTATGCCAATAGATAAAATAATAGATACAGGTGATACAGCATGGATGCTTGTAGCAGGAAGTTTAGTGCTTTTAATGATACCTGCTCTTGGTCTATTCGAATCTGGTTTATTGAGAAAGAAAAATGCCGTATCTGTTTTTATGCAAATCTTCACCGGATTAGCCTTACTGAGTGTCATGTGGTTTATCTTCGGTTTCAGTCTATCATTTGGTCCTGATCAGGGCGGTTTTATTGGCAACCTGGATTGGGTATTCCTAAGAGGAGTTCCATGGCACCAGGCACTTCCCTATGCACCAACAATTCCTGGAGTATTATTTGTAAAATTCCAATTAATGTTTGCCGCAATTACACCCTTACTTCTGACGGGTACTATTGCAGAACGAATGAAATTTAGAGCATTTCTCATATTCATAGCTGCTTGGTCCATTCTGATCTATTACCCGCTAGTGCATTGGATATGGGGCGGTGGTTGGTTAGGGAAATTTGGCGCAGTCGACTTTGCTGGTGGCATAGTTATTCATACGAGTGTTGGAATGGGTGCCCTTGCGGCAGCACTGGTACTTGGTCGCAGAAGATTCTTTGGCCCAGCAATCGAAGTTCCACATAGCATACCCTTGGCAGTGACAGGTTCAGCACTTCTTTGGTTAGGTTGGTTTGGATTTAATGCCGGCAGCGCATTAGCCTCTGGTTCACTGGCTGGAAACACAGTTATTGTCACGCACATGGCTTCATCAGTTTCCGCATTAATTTGGGTAGGGATGTCTTGGCTGAGAACAGGCAAGCCCTCTGTTATTGCTGCCGTTAACGGTGCTATTGCGGGACTGGCAGGCATTACACCAGCATCAGGATTTGTCAGCGTAGAACATTCTTTTATTATCGGTATAGCAATAGGCTTTGCCTCATATTCAGGAGTTATCCTTTTTAAGGAGAAACTGAAGATAGATGATGCATTAGATGTCAGTTCAGTCCATGGTGTTGCAGGAATTATTGGTTCTCTTTCAATTGGACTCTTTGCCAGTAAATTAGTGAATCCAGCTGGACCGGACGGTTTATTCTTTGGTAATCCGGGTCAATTAGGTATTCAAGCCATTGCAGTTGGAGTCGCTACAGCTCTTGGTTTTTGTGGCACCTGGCTTATTATGAAAATTCTAGATTTATCAATTGGAGTTAGAGTGTCTGCCGAAGAAGAGGATGCAGGATTAGATATCAGTGAACACGCGGAACGAGCCTACGCTGATGAGGAAGAATTCAAGTTAGATATGCAAACGTATGTAGAAAACTTGGAAGAAAAAGAAAAGTTTTTCTTCAATAAAAAATAACACTCTTGTCCCAATTAACATTTGAGGCTGAGCTGTACTGTAAGCTTCCCCGTCAAAAATTCTTCCTCCCCCCGCATCGTAGACCCCATAGAGGAGAGCCGTATGAGAATCGTCAGACAGACAGCGTGGGCTTGTCTGTCCCCCCTCTTCAGTGCGGCCGTGATGGCAGCGGGGATGTTATTCGTGACGGCCCCGGCGCAAGCCGAGTTTGAATTGCCGGAGGGAGAAAAGATCACCAACGTCCCGATCGTTCCTCGCGCTATTCCGCAGAGGGAAGAGTACGAACTCTACGATCCGAAGATCGGTAAGAATTTCGATCTCAATAAATTCTGGGTACGCGGCGATCTCCGCGTGCGACCGGTCATGCGGAACGGCGTCTGCTTCGGCAGCAACATCCTCACTGGCGGAGCTTGTAACACCCCCAACCTCGGCACAGCTCCGAACGGCACCCCTGGTAAGGCGAACGACTTCTACGTCCAACAGTTTACGCGGTTGGGTTTCGGCTACGACCTTTCGCCGGACCTGAATTTCTACATGGAACTCCAGGATTCGAGAACCTGGGGTGGAAACGGCGCTAATGGTGCCGGGGGTCTTCAAGACGATACGAGGAACCAGAACGGGTGTTCGACGGCAAATGGCGGGGGCAACTGCGGCACATTGGGGGTCCGAGCTGCCTACATGTTGGTCAGGAACTTTGCCGGGCTCCAGGGCCTGAGTGTGAAGGCCGGTCGGCAATATGTGGTGTTCGGCAATCAATCCCTGTTTGGCGCCTACGACTGGTCTAACACAGGATTTTCCCATGATGGCGTGATGTTGCAATACAGCACCAAGGCCTGGGATAGCTACGCTGGTTGGTTCCGCACCTCTGAATCCGATCTCGGGCAAGCCGCACCGGCCGGCAGCCTCGGCCCGAACATTGGCCCCTCAACCGTCAATAATGGCAGTGCGAACCAAGACTCCGACATAATCATTTTCTACAACCAGATCAAGTCGGTGCCGGGGTTCATAATCGAACCCTACTACTTCCTCTACTCCAACCGGTACAACTCGGCGGACAACCGGGGGCAGGGTCTCGGCACGGCGAAGCACTCGAACCAGACCCGCCATAACATCGGAAACCGGATCGAGATGCGCATGGGCAACTTCGACGCGATAAACGAAACGATCTACCAGTTCGGCCAAATGGGTGACAACAATAATGCCGCATTGGCTGTGCAAGGGAATCAGAAGAATCTCTCGATCAACGCCTGGGCAACCAGAAACTGGATCGGCTATACGCATTACCAGTCGGCCTGGAAGCCGCGGTTGGCCGTTAACTTCGACTATGCCTCAGGCGATGGTGGGGCGAATTGTTCCTTCACGGGATCCACGACCCCCTGTAAAACTGCCAACACGTTTGAAAACATGTACCCGACCAACCACATTCACATGGGCTATATGGATGTCCAAGCCTGGAAGAACATGATGAGCCCCTCGGTCAACTTTCAATTCCGTCCAAGCAAGAATGACCATATTGAAATTTGGGCCACCAGCATGTACTTAGCCAATACGAAGGACAACTGGTATCGTGCCACGCAGGGTGTCTATGTCTTCTCAAAGGCGAACAACAACAAGCGGCACATTGGCGACGAAGTGGATGTCGTTTGGACGCACCTGTTCATGGATGGCATGTTGTCCTTCCAGGCGGTCTATGGCCACATGTTCGCCGGCGGGTATATCGAGGAGAACCTGGGCACCAGCGCCGATCAAGACTGGGCCTATGTCCAGCTCTGGATGAATTTCTAGCAGGATGCTGAAAAGGGCCGCCAGCAGGGGAGGGATGGCCCGGTGAGTCCCCTGTGCTCGCGCAACGCGCGGTCTCAGAAGACCCTCGTTGGACGCGCGCAGTGGGGGACTCATCCGGGCCATCCTGGGACAACGTACACGAGCAACTTGGAAGGATAATCTTTGATCACTCGCTGCGGCCTTGCTTGGGATTAGGCGCGTCTCGGCGCGCCAGGGTTGGGTGGGTGAGAAATCTGGCCTTTTTGAGCATCCTGCTAATGCCTACAGGCCTTGCCAGCCTGGTTGCCTAGGACGACTCAGTCGTCTATACTCTGCTGACTTTCGCGCTTCACCACCATCCTTCTTTCTGATTAACCTCACCGTGGATGATCTGACTCGACAGCTCAGCGAACAGTTCGGGTTTGCGAAGTTTCGGCCTGGCCAGGAGGAGGTCATTCGCGCGGTGCTGGCCGGGCGCGACGCGATGACGGTCATGCCGACCGGGCAGGGGAAATCGCTCTGCTATCAATTGCCTGCGACTCTCTTGCCCGGGTTGACCCTGGTGATTTCTCCGCTCATCGCCTTGATGCAAGATCAGGTGGCAAGCTTAAAGCAGCGAAATATCAAAGCGGCGGCGTTTCACTCGGGCCTCACGGGCTCTGAAAAGCACCGCGTGATCCAAGATCTCAGTCAGAAGCGGCTCCAGTTGCTTTATCTGGCGCCGGAACGGATGCAGCATGAGGGGTTTCTCCAGCTCTTGCGCTCCCTCTGGGTCTCGCTACTGGTGGTGGACGAAGCGCACTGCATTTCCCAGTGGGGCCACGATTTCAGACCCGACTATCTCAAAATCGGTCGCCTTCGCCAGGAACTCACCAATCCTCCCTGTCTGGCCCTGACCGCCACCGCCAC
>Ga0315273_10003334_pt1 | contig 19316 bp, 10 predicted proteins | sample YL17G02_0_MG_FD_205753 | JGI IMG/M metagenome (GOLD analysis project Ga0315273, IMG submission 205753) | Sediment microbial communities from Yellowstone Lake, YNP, Wyoming, USA - YL17G02_0 | ecosystem: Environmental > Aquatic > Freshwater > Lake > Sediment | place: USA: Wyoming | collected...
TGGGCACGCCGCCGAAGTCCTCGTACATCCGGACGTGGGCGGCGATCCAGTCCGGCAGGCTCTGGGTCCAGGTGGCTTCGACGTAGAGGAAGTGGCTCGCCCCCAGGGCACCGACGAAGATCTGGGCCTGGCGGATCTCGCCCGTCTCGGGATCGACGACCGGCATCGTCTGTCCCGGGTAGTCGATGAAGACCCGCTCGCCGGCGCGGTACTCCTGGCGCAGGACGGGATCGATCGTCGCACGCCAGCGGGCGTAGTGGGCGCAGAACTGGGTGTACTGGTAGCCGTCGGCGGGGTGGTCGGCCTTGTACTCCAGCCACAGGAGCTGGCGGGTGACGCCGGGCAGCGTGTGCTCGGCATGGATCGTCGCCCAGTCGGGCAGCGGGCGGGCGGCCTGGCGCGCGGGTCCGGAGGGAAAGAGGCGGGCTTCGAGCCCGGCCTCGTCCACGTCGGCCGGCAGGGGCCAGGGGAGGCCCGATTCGCGGAAGCGCCGGAGATAGTCGGCGACGGTGCTGCGGGCCAGGCCGAGACTCGCGGCGATCTGGCGCACGCTGCGGTGCTGTTCGGTGTCGAGCCGCAGCAGCTCGAGGATGGGTCGCATGGATAACCTCACGGCGGGCACAGCGGACTCCCGGGCCAAAGAGCCCGAAGGAAGCCCGACCCCGCGTCAGTTATCCAGCGCCCCGCCCCCGCTCAGGTGTCCGACATCGAGCGAAACGGGTGTCCGAGATGCTCCGAAATCGCTGTCCGACATCCGCCGAAACCGGTGTCCGACATGGTCCGAAATACGCAATCGCCACGGTGCGGGCTGGATTCCGACGCCCTCTCTTACTGAGTGTCACTCCCTGCCCGTACCTTAGACCGACCTCTGCCCAAGGCCGGATCGGTGCCGAAGCCCAAGAAGACCGCGAAGGACAGGCCCGTCGCCGTAAGCCTCACCTTCCCGTGCGGCGACCAATCGACAGGCGCCCTGGGACCTGGTCGCCAAGTGCCACCCTCCTGCTGCCGCCTGGAGTGATTCCAATGACGTTCCTTGCTTCCCGCGAGTCTCGTCCTCTCACAGGTGAAACGCCTGCGGATTTCACGCCCCTGGGCCTGTTTCTCGGTCCCGGCCAGATGGGGCTTGAAGTCGCTGCGTACCGCTGTGTCCGCCAGCCCGCCAACGTGGAACTCGAGTCGATCCACGACAAGCGCGTGCGTGGACGGACTGCGCCCGTTGTCATTGCCGTGCTCTGGGGCGAGGGGCGTGCGGCGCTGGCCGCTTCTGGCACCGACGAGCCGTTCCTGGCGCGGGACCTCGATGCTTCCCAGGTGGAACGGCTGTGCGATGCCGCGTTGTCCGCACCTGACCGACACGTCGCCAGAAGGCTACTCGCGGCGACCGCCCAGCAGCTTGATGCCAAGGTTCCTGGACTCCGCAACTCCGGGCTTTTCGCGCTTCACGAACTGGAGAATGGGGTCCCTGCACGGGGCGACTGGGCAGCAGCCACGAAGAACGCCGCCGGGTTGCTGGCCATTCGCGGACGGGCGCTTGTCGAACGACTGGGCTTTGCCGTTCAGGCATTGCCGGGACCTGGGGCGGCAGTCCTCGTCGCCCGAGGGGCAAAGATCGCGGTCGCGGTGTTCCTCGAACGTCCGGACGAGATCGACCCACCGAGTCAGACCTTCGACGGCAATTCGCCCGTCTCCTACGGGCTGGCGCAGGCGGACCGCGAGAATCTCGACTTCGTGGTGATCGCAGCAGGCCCAACGCTTAGGGTGTACCCGGTCAAACCGGGCGTCGGCGTCGCACGGCGCGGGCGCGCGGAGACGTTCATCGAACTGAACCTCAACCTCCTCGCACCTCAACACGCTGGCTACCTCTGGATGGTGGCGTCCGCTGACGCGCTCGTTCCTGACGGGACATTCCAGGCGATTCTTGAGGCGAGCGCCCACTACGCAGCCGACCTCGGTTCCCGACTGAGAGAACGGGTCTACCAGGAGGTCGTTCCGTCGCTCGCCTCTGCCATCGTGCGGGCACGCCGGCTGCGGGACCGATCGCCGGAGCGGCTCCGAGAGACGTACGAGTCCGCGCTTCTCGTCCTGTTCCGCTTGCTGTTCGTGGCGTATGCAGAGGACAAGGAACTCCTCCCACTCCACGCCAACGCTGAGTACCGACGCCACTCCCTGAAGGAACTGGCAACCCGCCTCGCCCACGCTCGCTCCCACAGCACGGCCTTCGCCGACGAGGACTTCTACTGGACAGAAGTCAACCAGGTCTGGAAGGCGGTGGACAAGGGCAACCGGACGTGGGGCGTGCCACCCTACAACGGCGGTCTGTTCTCGGCTGAAGAAGGTGCCGGGGCTGCCCTCGACCGCATCCGTTTGACCGACTCCGCGTTCGCCCCGGCACTCGCTGCCCTTCTGCTGGACAAGACTGCGGAGGGAGTCGAAGGCCCCATCGACTTCCGCTCGCTCGGGGTGCGGGAGTTCGGGACGATCTACGAAGGGCTTCTGGAAGGCGAGCTATCGATCGCGGAGACCGACTTGGCGCTCGACCCCAAAGACGCCTATGTCCCGCTCAAGGGCCGCGCTGCCGTCGTGGTGCGCGAAGGTGAGGTCTACCTCCACAACGCATCCGGGTCTCGGAAGTCTAGCGGGGCGTACTATACCAAGCACTTCGCCGTGGAACACCTGCTGGAGCGAAGCCTCGAACCTGCTCTCACAGACCACTTGGCACGAGTGCAGGCGCTCGATGACTCTCGGGAGGCATCTGCGGCGTTCTTCAGCTTCCACGTCGCAGACATCGCGATGGGGTCTGGACACTTCCTGGTTGCAGCCATCGACCACATTGAGCGGGGCTTCTCTAACTATCTGGCCAGCCGGCACCTGCCTGGCGTAAAGGACGAACTCGAACGGCTTCGTGCCTCAGCGCAGGAGCAACTCGGTCCTGAATGGGCGGGAGAGCCTATCGAAGACACTCGGCTGCTGCGGCGGCAGATCGCACGGCGATGCGTCTTTGGCGTCGATCTCAACCCGCTGGCGGTCGAGCTTGCCAGACTGTCCATCTGGATTCACACCTTTGTGCCGGGCCTGCCGCTCTCGTTCCTCGACGCCAACCTGGTCGTCGGGAACTCCCTTGTCGGCATCGCGACCTTTGACGAAGCCAACGACTTGATCGGGGCGCAGTCAGGTGACTTGTTCGCTGACTCGGCGTTCGAGCGGTTGCAGAGCGCACGCGCTCCGATGGAGAAGCTAGCCAGGCTGGCCGAGGCAACAGCAGCCGAGGTCAAGGAAGCGAAGAGACTGTACGCTCAGGCTCGCGAGAAGATCAAGAGCGAGGAGGACCTCCTCACTGTGCTCGCCGCGTCGCGAATAGACGATGCTGTCGCGAAGCAAGTCGGAGATGGCAATGTCGCTACCCGGCTCGCCGAACAGGGTGACATGTTCAGCGATGCACTCATTCGCAAGGCCGAGAGGGCCCTCGACGGCCTCCAGGTACTCCACTTCCCAATCGTCTTTCCACAGGTGTTCCTCGGCAAGCGTGGCGGCTTCGACGTAATCGTCGGCAACCCCCCTTGGGACAAGGTCCGTTTCGAGGAAGACGCCTTCTTCGGTCGCCACATCCCCGGTCTGATCGGACTTGATCAAGCTGACCGGAAAGTCGCCATCCAGCGCCTTCTCAAACAACAGGACAGCCTTGGCGACGCCGCCGATGCGGCGCGGCGCCGGTCAGAGCGATTGCAGGCGTACTTCTCGGCAGAGTCGAGCGGCTTCAGGCTCCAAGGGAGTGGCCATCTCGATACCGCGAAGCTATTCACCGAGCGATTCCTTCAGCTGGTTGCCAGGGACGGATACCTTGGCTTCGTCCTCACACGCCAGGCATTGGTCCTCGAAGGCTGGGGTGACCTAAGGAGAGAGCTGTTCCGTCGTTCGCAATCGAGGTTCGACCAGCTGCGGAATACTCGCGGCTGGCTGTTCGAAGACGCGGAACACCGATACCTCATTGCGCTCGTGTGCGTGAAATTGGGAGAGGGCGTTGCCGGGCGCATTGAGGTGTCGTCCGGTGCGCGTTCGCTGGCCGACTTCCTACGGTCCAAGGCGCAGTCTCCAATCGTCTGGGACGTTGCGGACCTGTCGAGGGCAACAGGCCCCGACTGCAAGGTGCCATTGCTGCTGGCGCCTGGCGATGCCGAGCTCTTCGTGCGCCTCCGTCAGACTACTACTCTTGGCTCGGAGGAAGCAGGGGCCCTCCAGGCGTATCCCTACGCAGTCCTCGACGTGGGAAAGGACCTTGAGTCAATCGGAGAACGGGCCAACGGTGTCCACGTCTTGCGGGCCAGAAACGTGTTGCCGCTCGGAAGCGACTTGAGCGCCAAGTGTCGTCGCCTCTCCGAAAGGGGGCTGAAGGACTTTCTCCGCGCGAAGATCCTGGGCGCTGATTGGGCCGATAGGCTTCGCGAATCCCCCTCCGATCTCACGGATGTTCTCGGAGTGGTCTACAGATATCCGTCAACGAGCGACAACTCGCGGACTCTCATCGCGACGCTGCTACCCGATGGTGCCGTTCCGGCCACGGGATATGTGCATAGCCTGGTACAGCCACTCGCCTCCACGATGCAGCGAATGGCAACCCTCGCGCTTCTCAACTCGCTGGTTTGGGACTGGTTGGCCAGGCGCGTGATCGACCGTCACGTCACGGCGAGCGTGTTGACGGGACTGCCGTTGCCATCCTCACTCGAATCGACGGATGTGGTCGAACTCGCGGGTATCGCCGCGCAGTTGCTCGCAGTTGATGCAAATGTGGCCAGTCGCCTCTCCAGGTTCCACTCCTCCAAGGCGGGGGCGACGAGTCTGGAATCGCTCAGAGTACAGCTGGATGTCCTTGCAGCGCGCCTCTTCAGAGTCTCACGGAGCGATATGGAGATGGTACTGGCCGACTTCTCCGAAACCGGGGTCGCTGCCGATTCCCGCCAAGCGATTCTCAGCCAGCTATGAGCCGCCCCGAGTTCGTAGACAACCGCGACGGCAACACTCTGGCGCTGTCCCTCAACCAGTACCTGCAACAGTTGACGGCCACGCTGCGGGAACCTGTCGAGGTGGCCATAGCGACGGGCTACTTCAACCCGGAGGGATTCGGCCTCTTGGCAGATTCCCTCTCGCGGACCCGAAAGGTACGGCTACTCCTCGGGGCCGAACCGACTCCACCTCCAGCCCAGCCGATCAGACACCTGAGCGACCCCCGTGGGGAGCGGTTCGCAGCCAAGCTGATGAAGGACGCGCTTCGACTGAACGAGGAGGGCCTACGGAACGACCGGAACCGTCTGGCCTTCTCACCGGCAACAGACCAGGCCGTCCACGCTCTGCTTGAGTTCCTTGCGTCAGGGCGTATCGAGGTGCGGCGGTACGAGAGGCGTTTCCTGCACGGGAAGGCGTTTCTGTTCTCGGACGGCCAAGGTGTTATCGCAGGATCCTCAAACTTCACTGCCGCCGGTCTCGTCTCGAACCTCGAACTGAATCTCGGCCACTACCAACCGAGCGTAGTCGAACCCGTCACCCGGTGGTTCGAGGAGCTGTGGGCCGACGCGGTGCCGTTCGACCTCGCTGCCATCTATGAGGCCCGGTACGCCGAGTACTCGCCCTACCTCGTCTTCTTGCGTGTCTTGTGGGAGCGTTACGGAGCGGAGTTGCTGACGGAGCAGACGGCCGCGGGCACAATCCCGTTGACTCGGTTCCAGACCGATGGCGTTGATCGTGCCAAACGCATCCTAGAGCGGTACAACGGCGTATTGGTGTGCGACGGCGTGGGTCTCGGCAAGACATTTATCGCGGGGGCGCTACTCCAGGAGACAATCGAGCGCCGGCGTCAACGTGCGCTGGTGATCGCGCCGGCAGCTCTCCGAGAGAGTACCTGGGCGCGGTTCAAGCAGAAGTACCAACTCGGCGTAGAGATCAAGTCCTACGAGCAAGTGACGCAGGGCTACCTTGATCGCCCGACTGAGGAGTACTCGCTGGTGATCATCGATGAGGCCCACGCATTTCGCCGGGCCGACACGCAGCGCGCTCAGGCGCTCCGTGACGTGCTGCGCGGAGACCCGCCGAAGCAGCTCGTGCTGATGACTGCCACGCCGGTCAACAACTCTCTATGGGACCTCTACGAGTTGTTGCTCTACTTCGCCGGCCACGACGCAGCATTTGCGGACCTGGGCATCACATCTCTGCGACGGCGCTTCGATGACGCGGCGAAGCAGGACCCGTTCTCCCTGAAGCCTGATGTGTTGTTTGACATCCTTGATGCGACGGCGGTGCGGCGCACCCGTCACTTCGTCAAGCGGTTCTATCCTGATGACCGGATTGAGACGAAGGATGGCCGGGTGACGATCCAGTTCCCCCGGCCTCACGTCCACTCGGAGTCCTACGACTTCGAGAAGCTCTTGCCTGGGTTCTTTGATGAGGTTGCAGCCGTCCTTGACCCTGAGGACGGCGAGGCTCAGTTGTCGATGGCTAGGTACTGGCCCACCAAGTACCCAAAGGGCGGCGGCTCACCGGACCCACGCGAAGCCGCGTTGGTGGGGCTGATTCGCTCGGGCCTGCTCAAGCGGTTCGAGTCGTCCGCTCACGCATTTGCGAACACGCTTGAGAAGATGGTTCGAGCGCACGACCGATTCCTCAGGGCCATCGAGGGCGGCGTAATCCCTGCCCCGGAGGCACTCGACCAACTGGAGGATACGGACAACGATGCGACTTGGGAGGAACTCTTTGCGGAAGGAACTCCGCTAAAGGACGGTGACATCGACGTGCCGCGATTGGTGGCGGCGGTCCGCAAGGACAGAAAGCTCCTTGACGGACTTGGAGTGCGAGCCGCCACGGTCACCCGTGAGTCTGACCCCAAGCTGAAGCTCATAGTCGATGCACTCGTTGACATTCTGAAGGATGCCGAGAAGCACGGGATTGGTGAGGAAGACGTTCGGAACCGTAGGAAGGTCCTCATCTTCAGCTACTTCGCGGACACCGTGGAGTGGATTGCCGAGCACTTGAGCGCCAAGCTCGCGACGGATCGGCGCCTCGCTCCTTATCGCGGCAGGCTCGCGGCGGTGCGCGGCACCGAAGGCTACGACAACGTCGGCCGCAAGGAAGCTGTATACGGCTTCGCGCCTGTCTCCTCGGAGGCCCCGCCGGCATACGAAGAGGACTTGTTCGACATCTTAGTTACGACGGACATCTTGGCGGAGGGAATGAACCTCCAGCAGGCCGCGAGGATCATCAACTACGACTTGCCGTGGAACCCGATGCGGCTCGTTCAACGCCACGGGCGCATCGACCGCATCGGAAGCCCACACAGCGATGTGTACATCACCTGCATCTTCCCTGATCGGCAGCTAGAGGACCTGCTGAAGCTGGAGCAGCGCATCCGGCGCAAACTTGCCCAAGCGGCGGCGTCCATCGGCCTCGACCAGATGGTGATTCCAGGAATGGATGTTGCCGAGCGGAACTTTGCTGACGACGTAGAGGAGATGCGGCGGCTGCGGAAGGGCGATGCGACCATCTTCGAGCTTGGTGGCGAGGACATCCACGCCCACAGCGGCGAGGAGTACCGACAGGAACTTCGTAAGGCGCTCGAACGACATCGGGAGGCCATCACCGGCCTGCCTTGGGGCGCTGGGTCGGGGCTGCGGCAGGGGAAGGAACGTGGGCACTTCTTCTGTATCCGCATAGATGACAAGGTGCTGTTGAGATTCGTGCCTGCCAGCGGAACCAAGATCGTCCGCGATTCCCTCGACTGCCTGCGCCGGATCACCTGTGCCGAGGGCACCGTTCGCGAGGTGCCGGATGACCTTCAGCAAGGTGCGTACGCAGCCTGGGACCGTGCCCGCCAGGACGTATTCGCAGAATGGCAGAAGGCCTCTGACCCGGCCAACCTCCAGCCGGACATCCGTCCCTTGTTCCGGGCCGCAGCCGCACACGTTCGGAAGCACCGGCCGGCCGCGATGCCCCTTGATGAGGCTGACCGGATTGTCACGGCGCTCGAAGCCCCGTGGGGGATGCGAACAGAGAAGGCATTGCGGGCCGTGTTCACGCCCGACACGGCGGACGGCGAGAAGTCGTCTGCGGCGATTGCCGAAGTGGTGAAGTCCCTGGGGCTTCAGCCGTGGAAGGCCCCGGAGCCGCTGCCGCCGATTGACCTGGAGGACATCGCGCTCGTGGTGTGGATGGCGGTGGAGGTTCAGTCCAGGGACGGCTGACGAAGCTCTAGCCACCGCAGGCCCAACCCCTCGCTGCGACACGGTGGCTCGGAGGTGTCGATTGAAGGCCAATCGGTCTAGGTGCGGCAGTTCGAGCAGTCTCCGAGTGAGCTTAGGGAAGACGCGAGCCAGGATGTTCCCAGAGTTGCCCATTGAACTAGCTGGCGACCTCGCTCCTGCGGCCGTGGCTACGTCGAGGAGGTCAGGTGAATGACCAGACCCCGGTCGAAGATCCCCTCCCAGAGGAGCTTCCCGACTACATAGCGTACATCCAGGGAGCGCAACTCGACTACTTAGATGAGCTTCGGCGCTGGGGGTTCGCAGATGATGCGGACATCGCCCCCCCCGATCTGGAGATCGATGAGGCTCAATGGCGGCACCTCCGCGAGGTGTATCGGACCTCCCAAACGGTGGCGAGTGCGGTTCGAGCACTTCTAGGCTCCCTCTCAGCCCCAATTAGGGAGACGTTGCGCGACGTTGAGGTCGCACAGCGGCACTACCGCACCTGGGTCCGCGAGTGTCTGGACCTTATCAATTCGGTGTCAGGGAGCAGTCCTATACCCACGCTGCAAGACCCCGCTGGCGACTACCTCGTCTACAGAGACGCATTGACCGCTGCTGCGACTTGTCATCTACTGGCAGACTTCGAACACATTGGTGAACGAGCACAACGTCTTGTCAGCCACCTCGTGCCCCGCGCAACCAACCGCACGGCAGAGTACCTCACCAGAGTGTCACGCTGCTACCTGTATGACCTGAGGACCGAGCTGGCGGTAATGGCTAGGGCAGCCATCGAGGCGGAAATCCTGATGGTGGCGACTGATAAGCAGGTCCAAGCTCGAGTGGGCGGAAGGTCCCCGCCGGGTCTGGCGCAGCGGATCGAGTACTGTAGGTCGACCGGCGTGTTCGATACGGCGACGTACCACGCCGCGATTGGGCTGAAGGACGACGGGGACGACGCAGTTCACACTGCCGCACAGCAGGCGCCGCCCGTAGATGACACGATTGACCGACTGGTCTTGGTGCTCGACGCGCTCTGCCGGCGACCCAGCGGTTAGTCCCAGCAGCCGGTGTCGAAGCACGGTAGGTTGGCCGGCGGTAGTGCTGGTGTCAGGGAATAGCGAGGCTAGGCGATGGACCTGAAGCTGTTCTTCTCAGCAATGACTTCTCGCGAGCAACTGGCATCGGCGTACCTGGCGACCCTACTCCATCACCAACCGTCGGTTCGAGGTGCGTTCTTCGACGTTGTGGCAGACGCCGTCGAACCTGCACGGCGAGGTCTGGTCGAGCAGCTTCGCGGCAGGGATTGGGAGGCGAGAACTGAAGTGGACCAGCTCGATATCTCATTGCGTGCCAAGGACGGAACGGCCCGGTTGATCATTGAGAACAAGCTCCTTGCTTCATCTCGGCAACACGGCCAGTTGCTGCGCTACCACGCAACGTTCGCGAGGAAGGCGTCGAGTGTAGGCGTGATGGCGGGGGCCATCTATCTGGCGCCGGCAGGCGTCGATACGAGCGAAGTCAAAGCCGTCTTGGAGTCAGAGGGGTTTCAGAGCCGAAAGACCGATTTCGCCTGTCAGATTTCCTGGGAAGACCTCGGCGAAGCCCTCGACAAGGTTCAAACAAGTCCCGAGGTACATTGGTTCCTCGCGAGTGGCCTCACGGAGATTCGCGATGCCATCAAGAAAGGCAAGATCGAGAAGTGGCCGGCTGTCGGAGAGCGGAAGGTGGTCAAGGACGTTGTGACTGAAGTCAGGACGCGCCTCCTGCAAGCCTTCCCGGCGCTTCGACTGATGGACCCTTGGCCCGACCGCGAGAGCTACGTGGTTGTCACGGCACGCACGAATCTCACTATGTGGCTGTTGGTGAAGTTCAAGGCTGGGGCCGAGAAGCCCCATCCTCCAATTGACCTGATGGATGATGAGGGCCACCTCCGGTTGACCATCGGCGCGCAACTGAAGATTAGTGCGAACGGAACGAAGGTCCCAGAAGCCAAGCGACGATGGGAAGACGTGAAGCGGGCGGGCGGCCTGGAGATCAAGGACTTTGGGAGACTACTGATTCCAGACCTCCTGACATAGGTGCATCAGGATCTGTCCGCATTTGCCTGCTTCCCAGCCGGTGCGACGGCGTAGCGGACGGTCAGCTTCGTGCCAGGGAATCTCGTCGGCTGAGCGTTCAGTTCCTCGCACAGCGCGGCGATCGCGCGGGTGCGGTGCGGTGAGCTCAGCGGCGCCAGCGTGACGCGCAGCTCCCTCGTGCTGACGGCCAGGTCGGCGGCCGAGGCGAGCGACGTCTGGATGAGCGTCCGCCCCTCGTCGTCCGCGCGCCGGTAGTGCGGCGCGAGGAGTCGCACCAGATCGCTCTCCGCCTGATACGCGAGCATCTTCAACAGGCTGGTCAGGTGCTGCCGCTCGGCCGCCAGCTTGACGACGGGGCCCTCGACGACTTTCCCCACCGGCAGCCGCTTCGGGACCGCCGCGCGCTTGCGCTCCAGATCCCGGCAGCGCTGGGCCGCGGCGAGCATTCTCTGGCCCAGCTTGCCGTGCGCGATCTTGAAGCCGCGCATCGTGGGCCGCCGGCTCTCGGGGTTGAGGAACGCCTCAAGCCCATACTCCGCGGGCCATTGCATCAGCGCCGCCCGCGCCGCGCGCAGCTTGGCGTCAAGCGCGCGCCACTGGGGATTGGGGACCTCGCGCGTGGGATCGTCCGGCTCGGCGGCGTACTCCACGAGCGCATCGAGCGCGTACTCCTCGCGCAGGTACTTGAAGAAGTTCTCCTGCCGCCAGCGCTCGAACATCCGGTAGGCGACCTCCAGCGCGGAGAGATCGCGCCGGCTCGTGACGATCGGCGTCTGGTGCTCGTCCGGGGAGAGCCGCGTGACTTGACGCAGGCGGAGCTTCCCCTTGAGCAGATGGATGCCCTGGTCGGCGAGCACATAGCCGAGCTTCCTGCCATCGATCGTGCCGGCGTGCTCGCGGAAGCGGCCCCGCGGCACCCGGCGCGAGGGGCCCTTGCGATAGGTCAGGAGATCGAAGCCCGCCGCGACGAGCTTCCCGAAGAGTTTGGGGCTCCAGCCGCCGCGGTCGAAGACGACGGTCACCTGCCGCTCGCCGAGGAGCGCGCGCACCTCCTCGAGGACCGGCGGCAGCATCTTCGCGAGCCCCGCGTTGGCCTCGGCGGTGACGACGAACAGCGGCTCGCCCGCGGCGTCGTTGACCCAGTAGTCCGTGGTCGCGGGCATCGCCAAACGCATCCGCGCGACATGGGCCTTGGGGAGGGTTTCCTTCCCGTGGTACACGCGCACGTGCCCGTCCACGTAGAGGAAGCCGAGCGACGCCCCGCGCGCCGCGACGCGGCGTTCGGCGAGCGCGCGACCCAAGCGTGCGGCGCGGCCCAGGCCGGCCAGGCGCGCGAGCTTGCGGCGGAGCGTCTTCACCTCCGGCGCGCGGTCCAGGCCGAGAATCCGCCCCAGGTCCTCCGGCGGACGCTCCTTGAGCCCCTCGGGCCGCTTGATCCGCAGGAGCGCCATCAGCACCAGCGTCACCATCGTCGTCCGCAGGCCGTAGAACGCCGGACCGATCGTGCCATAGACCTCGCGGGCGGCCTCGACGAGGCCGCTGGCGGCGAGCGCGGGGATCGCCAGCAGCACGCCGGCACCGGGGACGCGCGCGCCCGGCCGGAAGATCGGCGCGGCGTCATCGAGCAGTCCCAGATACGCCATCAGCCGGTCGAGCCGACGGTCGGACGGGTCCGCGTCCATCGAGGACACGAGCGGCTCATCCGCAACAGCGGACTGTTTTGCTTCTGCACGCTGCGGCGTCGGCACCAAGGGGCGCGCCGGGCGGGTGGCAGCGAAAGCGGACAGTTTTGGGTCCGCACCCGCGCCCTCGAGCGGCAGCAGCGCCTGCGCCAGTGCAGGCTCCTGCCAGCCGAGCCGCCGCAGGACCTTGCGCACGGCCTTCTCGCTCACGCCCAGCCGAGCGGCGATCTGGCGATTGGAGCAGCCGCTCGCTTTCCAGCGGCTCACCTGGCGCGTGCGCGAAACGGACAGGCGAGGACGTCCTTTCGGGTATCCCCGCGGGCGCCCGAGTCCTACGAGTCCCGCCTCCTCGAAGCGCCGCTGGTGCCGTCGCAGGGTCCTCGCGGTGCAGTCGAACGCGCGCGCGACATCGTTCTGGTCGGCCCAGCCACCATCGACGAGGCTGACCATCGCGTGCGCCTCGGCCATGTGGTCGCCGAGGGCGTACTGGGCCAGCGGGACGCCAGCCACGAGCACTACTCGGTGGCCCGCCTGCGTGCGCAGGACGCAGCGCTCGTTGACGACGAGGGCGCCCTCGGGCGCGCCGACCTCGGGGAAGAGGTCGCCCGGCCTGGTGGTGTGAGCCATGGGGAACTGTAGGCCGGAGGTCCAAAAAGCGGACAGTTTTGGGTCCGCACCCCGGAGATGCGGAAGGAGGCGTCCTCAGAGGGGAAACGGGCGCCCTATGTCAGGAGATCTGGATTCGAGAGGGCGAGCGGTGGGCCACGGCAGAGGTTGTGGTGCAGGAGTCTCAGGAGGAGTTGGTGCGGGAGATTGCCCGCATCGGGACGGCGCTGCTGACCGTAGTGGAGGGATTTGAGGGGACGCACAGCGCGTCCTAGCAGCGGGCGTCTGGAGACGATAGGTTCGCTTCCGGCAACGCTGGAAGTTGCGGTCAACTGGTCCAGAATCGCGCGAGGAGGCCCCCGATGGCGCTCTGGCTGGTTCGAGCAGGGAAGTACGGAGAACACGAGGCCAAGTTCTTCTCTACCGAGCAGGTCTTCCTTACCTGGTCCAACCTCACGGTGAATCTGACTCCGGCGTCCGACTACGCCGCCATTCGGAAGATCGTGGACACCTTGAATCCCGACGACTCAGTCCACCGCCGCGGGCATACAGCCGGGCAATGGTGGGCCTTCGCCCTTGCGATGAAGCCGGGCGACTGGTTGGTGACTCCCCTGAAGTCGAAGGCCGCGATTGCTGTCGCAGAGGTACTGGGTCCCTGCGAGTACGCCCCAAAGGCGGACCCGGAGTTCCGGCACTTTCGCAGAGTGAAGTGGCTGGTCCGCGATGTCCCGCGTTCGACGTTCGACCAGGACTTGCTGTACTCGTTTGGCGCGTTTATGACGATCTGCGAGATCAAGCGGAATGACGCAGAGAAGCGCGTTAGGGCGCTCGCAAAGGCGAATTGGACGCTGTCGCCATCACGCACCCCTTCCGGCCCCGCTCCGTTCGCCGGCCCCGAAGAAGGTCCTGCGAACCTCGAACTACTGGCTCGCGACCAGATCGCCGGCCTCATCTCACGGAAGTTCAAGGGGCACGGCCTGGCTCGCCTCGTGGACGCGATTCTGAGAGCGCAGGGCTATACAACCCACCTCAGCCCCGCAGGACCAGATCGTGGCATCGACTTGCTCGCGTCTCCCGGCGCGCTCGGGTTCGGAAGCCCGAAGCTCTGTGTTCAAGTCAAGTCGGGAGACTCGCCAGTCGACACGCCGACGCTGAATCAGCTACTCGGATCGATGCAAAACGTGCAAGCGGAGCAGGGGCTGCTCGTCTCGTGGAGTGGCTTCAAGTCCTCTGTAGACAAGGAAGTGCCCGTCCAGTTCTTCCGGGTGCGCCTGTGGGATCAGTCTGACCTGGTTGACGAACTGCTCGCACATTACGACAAGCTCGATGAATCTGTCCGGGCCGAACTGCCGTTGAAGCGCGTCTGGATGTTGGCGCTTCCCGAGGAAGACGAGTAACTGCATCGCAGCGTTGGAGACATCAGCGGCCATCTGTGGTAGCTCGCTTGATTCGCACACCGGGGCGCCTCGCAGCGCCCCGTTCGCGTGTTGACGATCTGGTGACGATTTGTTGATGCCATCGCCTATCGTGGGGGATGGTCACCTACCACCACGTCCGCGACGTTATCGAATACGCTCTGCACCAGCACGGCCCGGACGCGAGCGCCCTGGCCGGCGCGGTCTGCGAGTTGGTCCCGCCACAGCACCGTGAGGTCGCCTACGAGTATGTGTACGACAAGCTCCGCACGGCTGTGTGGCCGCCGCCCCGGTGCGCGTGCGAGATTGCGATGCTCGCGTGGAGGGCGCTGCGGCCGGAGGTGTGGAGTCGAAGCTCGGGTGCTCCATCAGAGTCCTCGACCAGGTACACGAGGTCCCGCGTCTTGCGGCTGAGGCGGTCCAGCTTCACGACCAGAACCGCACCGATCTCCCGGGCCTCGCACGCCGCGATGAGGCGCTGCATCCCTGGCCGACCCTTCAAGTCCTTCCCACTCAGACCCTCGTGGCGAATTACGACCACGAGGTCGAGGTCCTTGGCGGTGGCGTAGGCGCGAATCTTGGCCTCCTGCGCGTCGAGGCTGACGCCCTCACGCGCTTGTTCTTCGGTACTAACTCTGACTTGCCCGAGGGTGCGCGGGTTGACCAGAGCAAGCGTAGCGTTCATTGGCGTGTTCATCCTCCCTCATTAGGCCCCAACTCGCAGCCTTGCCCTACGCCCCCGTGTTGTTATGGCGTCCTGAAACCCCGGGCTTAGGTTGCTCGTCATTCTGCTCGTCATTCGCTCGATCTTCGGCCCTACGGTGTCCGACATCTCGAAGCGCCACGCGCCGAGAAAGTCCGCGCACCGTCTAGGTTTGTCCTGCTTTGTGTCGGAGTTCGAGCAGCGGTTCAGATTGGCTGATAAGCGTGAGGTCTCCGGGGTTGGCTTCTCCCGGTACAGGCCGAGGCCGTGGAATCGGGAGCCTGAAGTCTCGAATCCGGTAAGCGGGCTAGTCCCGTCCTCCTCGGAGATCTACCGCAGAGCAGCTTCCGTGAGTGTTTCCGTTTCTCCCGGCAAACCCCGGCAACCGAAACGCAGAGGCCCGGCGCCGACGCTCGGAACTCCTTGGAAGTCCGGCAATTTGCCGTTGTTCAGGACTTGCGACCCCCGAATGGGGTTCAGAGTCTGGCCTACTAGACCGGCCGACTAGCGAAGTCGGAGGATGATCGGGAGATGGCTGGGGTTCCTGCCGGGCTCTGCGGGAGCCAGCTTGAGTACACAACCAGCCCCGTCGGGGAGCAGATGACTGCTCTTTGCGGGTCATCTGCCGCCGGCCCCCTAACGCTGTGGCTCTTGGAGGTGCATAGTTGCACCATTGCCCCGAATCGCCAACGCCCGATTCTGTTGCGCAGCTAACGGGTGAAGCCGATAGGGGTTCGCGCGCAGGCGGACGGGATCGTGCGTCATTTTCGCTTCTGAGGCGGAGGCCCCATTCCTATCATTCCCGGGTTTCCTGATTCGCTTCTCGAAGAGGTACGGCGAGGCCGAGTCGTTCTGTTGTTGGGCGCGGGCGCAGCGCGTGGAGCGCGGAACGACGCTGGCCACGAGGCACCAACAGGGGACGCTCTTCGCGACCTGCTTTCAGACCGGTTCTTAGGGGGCCGGTTCAGGGACAATCCGCTTGGCTGGGTGGCCGAGTTGGCCATCTGCGAGACTGATCTCGCGACGGTTCAGGACTTCATTGCCGATTTGCTTCGAACGTTGCGGCCTGCTGGCTTTCACACTCTGCTTCCGACGTTCCGATGGCGCGGCTTGGTCACGACCAACTACGACCTACTGACCGAGGCCGTTTACGGATCGGCGCAGAGAGTTCAGGACTTGGTGGCGGGGATCTCTGATCGGGACAGAATCGACGAGATGTGCCGTGCACCAAACGCACTTGCGCTCCTCAAGCTGCACGGCTGCATCACCCGAACCCACGATCCTGCCCTACCCCTGATTCTGACGGCCGATCAATACGTCACTCATCGCACGGGGCGTGAGTATCTATTTCGGACCTTCGAGAATTGGGTGATGGAGTACCCCGTGGTAATCATAGGCCACGCCGGGCAGGATCCTGATCTTCGTGCGCTCCTTCTTGAGGTTGCGAAGCAGCCGATGCGCCCTCGCTTCTGGCTTGTGCGGCCCGGCGCAAATGACATCGAACGACGGTACTGGGAGTCGAGGCAGATCGGGGTGCTGGACGGCACGTTCGAGGACTTCTTGTTGACGCTGGACGCCAAGATCCCCGCGGGAATCAGGCCAGTGCTCAAGGCGCTCACCGTCGATCACCCGATTCGCCGTCGATATTCGGTTGCCGAGGACATAAGCGCGCTCGTCGCCAGCTTTCTGAGTGCGGACGTGGAGTACATGCACCAGGCGATAGCAGTTCCGGACGGCGACGCGAAGGCCTTCTACAAGGGCTTCGACCTTGCATGGTATCCCATCGCAAATGGCCTCGACGTTAGAAGGCGGCTAACAGACACGTTCCTGAACGACATCGTGATCAGGGCTGAAGAGGATCGTCCGTCTGCCGCGGAGCTGTACCTGATCAAGGCAGAGGCCGGGGCGGGGAAGTCGGTGTTCCTGCGGCGGCTTGCCTGGGAGGCGGCGGCACATGCCGACGCACTCTGCCTCTACCTCCGTGAGCATGGAGAGTTGCGCTACGAGGCGCTGCGTGAGATCCACCGGGTCACAGGGCAGCGACAGTTCCTGTTTGTGGATGGGGGCGCCGAGAACTCTACCGCGCTCGCGTACGTCCTCGGATGCGCTCGTCGTGACCGCCTGCCATTGACTGTCTTTGTCGCGGAACGTGTGAATGTGTGGAACATGGCCTGCGAGCGACTCGTTCCCTTCCTCACGGAGGCGTACGAGCTGCGCTACCTCAGCCATGAAGAGATTGTAGAGCTCGTGGACCTACTCGCTAGGCACGAGTCTCTGGGTCCCCACCTGGGGGGCAAGACCCTCGCTGAGTGCACGAAGGAGTTTGAGGAGCGCGCTGGACGCCAGCTCCTAGTTGCTCTGCATGAAGCCACGATGGGGATGCCGTTCGAGGAGATACTGCTGCACGAATACCATCAGATTGAGCCGGATCTTGCGCGACAACTCTACCTGACTGTGTGCGTCCTAAATCGACTCGATGTTGGGGTCAGGGCAGGTCTGATTTCGCGCGTGCACGGGATCCGTTTCGAGGAGTTCAAGGACAAGTTGTTCTCTCCCTTGGAGCATGTTGTCCAAGTGCGACTGAACGTCGGAACACAAGACTACCTCTACTTTGCGCGCCACCAGGAGATCGCCCAGATCGTGTTTCAGCGAGTATTGGAGACTCCTGAAGCCCGCTATAACGAGTACGTGCGAATCGTCAGGGAGCTCAATCTTGCCTACAGTACTGATAGGATTGCCTTCCGCGGAATTCTTCGGGCAAGGGCGTTGCACGAGTTGTTCCCGAACTACGAGAACGTCCGGGCGTTGTTCGATGTGGCAGAAGAGGTTGGCCCAAGAGAGGCGTTTGTCTATCAGCAAGAAGCGAACTACGAGAGGATCAGGCCGAACGGCAATCTGCTGCGCGCTGAACAATTAGTGGAGCACGCTCGAGAGCTGGAGCCGCGAGACACGTCACTGATTCACACCCTCGCCGAACTGAAGCGAAGTCGCGCAGAGGCTGCTACTCGGCCGCTTGAGCGGGAGCGGTATCGAAACGAGGCGAGAGGGCTTCTTCGTGGCTTGGTTAACGATCCCGAGTCGGGTCGGTATTCCCGACACAGCCTAGTGAAGTTGGCGATCGACGACCTCCGGGACACACTTGATGCAGGAGACTCATCGGACCGGCAGATCGACACTGCGGTCCGGGCAGTAGAAGAACCGTTGAGGCGCGGGCTTCAACAGTACCCGTCGGACCCGTTCCTTCTGACTGCCGAAGCCGACTTCAGTCGGCTGCTGAACGATCACGATCGCTCGTACGAGGCCATTCGGAAGGCGTTCGAGGCTAACCGCCGAGATCCCTACATCGGATGCAGGCTCGCTCGCATGCTGGAGGAGCGAGGCGATCTGGCGGGGGCGCGCCAGACTCTCTATGACGCACTTCAGGCGAATCGTGGCGATCAGCAACTCAATTACCAGTATGCAACGATGCTGAGGCGGCTGGGCGTTCAGGACCACGGTGTGTTGGTCTACCACTACCGCAGGGCCTTCACCAAGTGGGATCTCAATCATGAAGCTCAGTTCTGGTTTGCTAGGTACTCCTTCGGGAGTCTGGACAAGGACGCACGCGCCGAAGGGAAGGAGGTGTTCCGGCATCTGCGAGAGGCTTCGTTGGCGCACGATGTGCGGGTTGAGGTGCGGGACGTAGCAGGCCCGCCGGGAACACCGCGACCTTTCTTCGGCGCAATCGCGCGCTTGGAAGTTGTCCACGGCTTCGTCGCCGTAGACGGCACGGGGGAATGGGTGTTCCTTCACAAGAACCATGCCGATCCGGTTGCGTGGGGAGAGCTGAGGCTGGGTCAGCGAATCAGCCTGAATATCGGATTCTCGTTCAGCGGCCCTGTCGCTCTCGACCCAAAGCCCATCTAGGCTCGGCTGCGGTAGCTCTGACGTTTCCCTCGACGCCCGTCCAGTCAGCATCGGAGGATCTGCCCGCAAGGGATGGCCGTGCAACCTACGGTCGTATCGATGTTCTTCGATGGAGAGGTGACGTGACGGGTGACGTAACTCACGCCAAAGTACGGCATCTCGGATTGCAGAGTCCGGCACCGACGCACGGAACTCCTTGAAGGTCCCGCATTTTACCGTGATGCGTCTTGCGACACGCCTGAATGGGGTTCAGGGGGTCACGGGCTCGAGTCCCGTCGTCCGGGATGTCGTTGTAGTCACATTGCCAGGCTTCGATCTCGTTCTAGGCGTCGGCGAGCGCCATGGGGTAGTACTCAGCTTGGGCCGAGCCTCGGACTGAGGGCGGGCGTGGCGGTGCTAACGCCGCGGCGGACCCCGCCGCGCCTCGGCCATCACGTCGGCCGCGATCTCCTCCGCCCGCTTCCCCGCCGCCTCGGCGTTGAAGTTGACCACCACCCGGTGCCGCAGCACCGCCAGCGCCACCGCGTCCACGTCCTCCAGGTCGGCCATCGGACGGCCGTCCATCGCCGCCCGGGCCTTCGCCCCCAGCACCATGTACTGCGAGGCCCGCGGCCCGGCACCCCAGGAGACGTATTCCTTCACCCCCGCGGGCGCCGACTCGTCCGCCGGACGCGTCATCCGCGCCAGCCGCACCGCGTGCT
>Ga0315273_10003336_pt1 | contig 19313 bp, 11 predicted proteins | sample YL17G02_0_MG_FD_205753 | JGI IMG/M metagenome (GOLD analysis project Ga0315273, IMG submission 205753) | Sediment microbial communities from Yellowstone Lake, YNP, Wyoming, USA - YL17G02_0 | ecosystem: Environmental > Aquatic > Freshwater > Lake > Sediment | place: USA: Wyoming | collected...
CGTCGCCCCGTCAGCTCATGGACTTCGAGCGCGCGGATGACTCGCACCGTGTCGCCGGGAAGAATCGCGCGCAGCGCATCGGGGTCCACGCGCCCCAACTCCTCGCGCAGTGACCCGAGACCTTCTTGGCGAAGACGGTCGGCGAGCCGCGCGCGGACCACCTCGTCCCGTGAGGGACCCTCGAAGAGCCCCTGCAGCAGCGCGCGGACGTAGAGGCCCGACCCTCCGACGACGAGCGCAAGACGCTCGCGAGCCTCGACGTTCAATACCGCGGCACGCGCCTCGCGCCCGTAGCGGCCGGCGCTGTAAATCTCGGAGGGATCGAGAAAGGAAATCAAATGGTGCGGTGCGAGGGAGCGCTCCTCCGACGAGGGCGCGGCGGTGCCGATCTCCAGGCCCCGATAGATCTGTCGCGAATCGGCGCCGACGATCTCGCCGTCGAACCTCCGGGCGAGCCGCAGCGCTACTTCGCTCTTTCCGGAGGCCGTCGCTCCGATCAGGACGATTCGCGTCGGAACGTCCGTGCCCTTAGCGGCGGCCAAAGCGGCGGTCGAGCTCCTCCATCGGAACCCGAACGTACGTGGGGCGCCCGTGAGGGTCCCCGTGCGGGAGTGTGGTGGCGAAGAGCCGGTCGAAGAGAGAGCGCCGCTCGACCGGACTCAACCGTTGTCCGCTTCGCACGGCAGCGTGGCAAGCAAACGTTTTGGCGATGTGCTCTTCCGGAGGTTCCCCACCCTCCCCCAGCGTGTCCACCGAGGCGAGCACCGACTGCAGCGAGCCGACCGCCGATTCTTCCGGGATCCCCGCCGGGATGCCTCGCACCGCGACCTGGCGCTCTCCGAAGAGCGAGACCTCGAATCCCAACCGCTTCAAGTGCGGCTCGAGCATCAGAAGCGCGTCGAGCTCGTCGGGGGTCAAGTCCACGATCTTCGGGAACAGGAGCACCTGGCTCGTGCCGGTACCTCCGTAGAGATTCGCGCAGGCCTCCTCGTAGAGGATGCGCTCGTGCGCGGCGTGCTGATCCACGATGACCAAGCCGCCGCGGATCGGCGCGAGGAGGTAGCGCTCGTGGAGCTGCCAGATCGGAATCTCGGGCTCGCTGAGACTGTCCTTGAGATCTCCCGCCTCGCGCTCGCGAACCGCAAGGGGCGAGCCCTCCTCACCGGGGGGCGCGTAGAGCGCCAGCGCGAGCGCCGACTGCCCCTCGAGGGTGGAACCGGCCTCCTCCGCGTACGGCCGGTGGGCGCCCGCGCCCGGAAAACCCGACGTCGCCTCGACCGTCATCCCGGCCGGGACATAACGGCGCATTCCCAGCTCGACCGCCTGACGGACAACCTGAAAGACGCGCGCCTCGTCCCGGAAACGCACCTCCCGCTTGGTCGGATGCACGTTCACATCCACGAGCGCGGGATCGAGTTCCAGCATGACCAGCAACAGCGGATACCGATCGGGCGGAAGCAAATTGCCGTAACCCTGCCGCACCGCGGCGCCCAGCGTCGCCGATGAAATGATGCGTCCGTTGACCGCGAAGGTCTGGTGATCCCGCGTCGCTCGGGCGTGCTCCGGCGCGCTGAGCACGCCCAGGAGCCGCACGCCTCCCGCCTCGTACTCCAGAGCCTCGGCGCCCTCCCCCGCACTGCGGCCGTAGAGCACCTGCCAGCGCTCGATGCAGTCTGCTGCGACGGGGAGATCGGTGTCCTCGCGCCCTTCGACGGAGAACTTCCAGTGGACTTGCGGATACGCGAGCGCGTAGCTCCACACCACGCGGGTCAAGACGCGAATCTCCGCATCACGCGATTTCAAGAAGCGCAGGCGCGCAGGCGTGTTGAAGAAGAGATCCTCCACCACGACCGTGGTCCCCGCCGCGCGGCCCACGCCCGAGACCTGGATGATCGCCCCTCCCAGCGCCTCCACCTGGGTGCCGGTGAGGTCTTCGGTCGAGCGAGTGGAGAGCGTGAGGCGCGATACCTCGGCGATGCTCGCGAGCGCCTCGCCGCGAAATCCAAGCGAGCGCACCAAGGACAGATCCTCGGCGGATTCGATCTTGCTGGTGGCGTGGCGGCGGAGCGCGAGCAGCGCGTCCTCGCGCGACATGCCCAGCCCGTCGTCCTGGACCCGCATCAACTTCTCGGGGTGGGAGGCGGCGTGGATGGAGATGAGCCCGCTCTTGGCGTCGAGGGCGTTCTCGATGAGTTCCTTGACGACCGCCGCGGGCCGGTCGATGACCTCGCCGGCACGGATCTTACCGACGACCGACGGATCCAGAATGCGAATGACCGGCATTGTCTAGGTCAGCGTGAGAAGCGGCATCCGGCGCGGGAAGCGCGAAAGAAATTCCGCGCCCGAGGCGCCGACGACCACGTCCTCTTCCAGTGAGACCAGCCCGTGCTCGGGCAGGTGGATGCTGGGCTCCAGCGTGTAGACGTGCCCCTCGCGAACGATCGCGTAGGGCGCTTGACCGTAGCGCTCCCAGCGGGGTCCGAGAACTCCGGCGCCATCGTGGACGGCCCGTCCCAGATGATGGCCCAGGGCGTGGGCGTACTCCGGATACCCCCCGGCCACGAGGTGCGCGCGAGCCTTTTGATCCACTTCCCAACCCACGACGCCGGGCACGAGCGCCAAGGCCGCGATCTCGATCGCCTCTACGATCGAAGCGTGCGCTCGAAGCGCCGATTCCGGGATGCCGCTCCCGCCTTTTCCCGCGACGTACCAGAGGCGCTGAAGGTCGGAACAGTAGCCATTGAGGACGATTCCGAAATCGACATGGACGATGCATCCAGGCACGATCCGTTCGTTCCCGGGACTAACGTGACCGACAGGCGAATGCCCTCCCACGGTCACCGTCGGACAATGGCGAATCGGCCAGGCCGTCGGGGCGCCGAGGCTCGCCGCCTCGCGGTGGAAGAGCGCCGCGATCTCGCGAGCGGTCATTCCGATCCTGAATTCGCCGCTCACGCGGTCGAAGATCCGTTCGGTCTCGGTCACGACGGCGCGGATCAACGCCTGCTCCCCCGGAAGCTTGACGCCCCGGAGCAACCCGACCAGCTTCTCGGCGCTCTGGAGACGCTCCGCGTAGGGCGTATTCTTCAGCGCAGCGACGAGGTCGTCCCTTAGCCCCGCGGTCAGGCCGTCCGCGAGAGCATCGTCCTCGGAAACATTGATTCCGATGGTCTTCGGATCCGCATCCTCGATGAGCTTGACCAGGGCGGCGCGAGAGCCTTCCTTGTACGTTCGGATTTCCTCGATGATACCCGCCCGCTCCAGATCGGGGGCGTCCAGCGTCGCCACGAGCGCGTAGGAGCGCTCGGGTGTTACCAGGAAGTAGCTGTTCCAGGTGAAGTCCTGCTCGACGAAGAAGTGGAGACTTGGGTCGGGGCGGTCCTTGGACTCCCGCACGGCGAGGAGCCAGGCATCGAGGCCACAGCCCTTGAGCAAGGACTTTGCCTGGGCGAGCTTTTGGGCGCTGAGGGAGCGGGTCTCGACCGCCACGGGCGTCGGCATGGCACAAACCATATCCCGACCGTCCGGCGACGGCAATGAAAACTAGGCGCCGCTTCGAACGAGAGCCAGGAGTTCGCCTCCGGTGGGAACTTCGTCGGGGAAGGTGTACTGGCGGCCCACAAGACGGACCTCGCCCGGATTGGGCAGGTTGCGAACGCTCTCCAATTGCGGCAGGAGCGTTTCCAGACGCTTCAGGAGGGCGCCGCTGTCCTTGTCGGCCGCGGGCGAGAGCACCGCGAAGCGTCCATCGGTGATCCGGGCCACCGCGTCTACTTCGCGCACGTTCTTGCTCAGAGTCACGGCGAACTCGCGGAGGAACGCATCCGTCCACGCCGGCCCCAGCCTTTCCTTCAATTCCCCATACTCGCGAACCACGCACATCGTGAGCAGGAACCGCTCGCGGTAACGCTCCGCGCGCTTGACCTCCTCCTGGATGCGCGCCTCGAACCCCGCGCTCGCGAGAAGGCCCGTCAGCGGATCCTGCGTCGCGCGCGTCCCGCCCCCCGCGCCGGCGCGGGCGAACTCGGTCGCGAGCGATGCGAAGAGCGCCAGCTTGCGAAGCGTCTGCACGTCGAGCCGGCTCAAGGCGGCTCCGGCTTCGCCCTCACGCCGCCCCGACGGGCGGAACACTCCCAGTGTGCCGGTGATTTCGTCGTCCACACGAACCAGGATCAAGGCGTAGGAACCGATGCCACTCTCGTCCCGCGCTCGCCGCGCTTCCTCCGGCGAGATACCGATGGAGGTGATCTCGCGCTTCGCATCCATCGCGCGCCGTGCCAGGATCGACTCGAACTCCAGCGCGCGCTGGCGGTCCGGTTCGCGACCGTCGAAGGCACTGCGGAAGACGAACCCCCCTCCTTCGCCGCGCAACCTCACGGTGAGAAGCCCCTGGGGGAAAAGTGCGCGAAGCGCCCCCGCGACCTCGCCCAGCATCGATTCGGTGTCACGGCAGACCATGAGACGCGCAGCGATGTCGGCCAGGCTCGCCAGAACGGTGCTGCGGCGGTCGATCTCGCTATCCTCGTCGTGCTCTTCGATGAGACGCGCCAGGAATCCGCTCAGACGGCCGGTCAGGCGGGCGAACTCCTCGAGATCAGCCGCCGTCCGCCCCACGCACTCGATCGAGATCACGCCCAGCGGTCGCGAGCCCGTCAGAGGCGTCACCACCATGTTCGGGAGCGGCTCTCTCATCTCGATCCCCGACGGCCGGGCGAGACGCGCGGTCATGAACCATGGCTGCTGGTCGGTGAACACGCGCGCCAGAACGCCATGGTGCATCGGGTTTTCTCCCTCGGCGCCTTGGCGGCCGGACGACGCGATGGAGCGGAATCGATCGTTGGCTTCGTCGGCGATGTGCACCTGCACCGCTTCCGCCTCGAAGAGTTCGGCCAGACGGCCCGCCACCAGGCGCAGCCGCTCCATCAAGTTCAGGTCGCGCCGACCGAATGCGATCTCGATCTCGCGGCGCGCGCGAAACTCGATCGCTTCGACCTCCTGCTTCGCCCCGCGGATGACGCGCTCCACGATTTCGGAAATCTGGTCGGCGATCTCCACGAGCCTCGCCAGATCCGCCTGAGCGAACCGCGCTCCAGGGCGATCGCTGGACACATTGAGGACGCCGATCGTCCGCCCCTGCACTTTGATCGGAGCCGACATCGCCGCAGCGATCCGCGAGCGCTCCCGCCCGTCGCGGAAGCGGGGATCTTCGAGGCGCTCGTTGATGATCATCGGCTTCCCTTCCAGCGCCACCTTTCCCGCGACTCCCTCGCCGAGCTTTTGGCGTGAGGTCCGAACCGTATCCACGGAGAGCCCGTCGGCGAATACGATGCGGAGTTCCCGTTCCTCCTCATCCACGACCATCAGCGACCCCGCCTCGGCTCCCGCGCGCTCGACGGCCAGGGCCAGAATCTCGCGGAAGAGACGCTGTCGGTCCTCGGAGAGCGCCAGGGCGTCCCTCAGACGCCCGAGCCGCCCACCCAGAGCTTCATCGAAGTTCCCCTCCCACAGATCGATCGGCGCCGATTCCCCGTTCGCCTCCGCACGCGGACGATTCGCCCATCCCTTGGCGATCTCGTCCAGCGTGACGAAGATCCGCTCGGAGATTCCCGCGCGAACGAGGGCGGCCGCGCTGGGCGAGGCAAGGGACGGAAGAGCGACCTGATCGGGCTTCAGCGAGAGGAGGTCGAGCGGTTCGACGGAGCGCGGGATCTGGAGCACCTCGGCGATCTTCAAGGCGAGGGCTTCGGGGTCCGGATGCGCGACCAGGACGATCTCGATGTGCGGATCCTGCCGCGCCATCGAGATGAGATCGACGCGATCGTCTGGCAGGTCTAGAAATGCGAGCTTCATGACACCCCTGCGAGGCCGGACAACCATGGAGGGCTAAGGGTCCGCGGCTCAAAGTGCAAGGAGTGTACCATCGCCGTGCCAGGTCTCGGCCCTCCAGGGGCCGAGGGAATTGCGCGAGTTAGGGCGGAATCACGGCAGCCCACCTGCCGTTCGATGTGCGGAACGCGCGGTGGACGGAAGGAAGCGTGCAAGCTGCACGCCTACCGCGTTACGGCGAGCGCCCTCCCGACCGAGACGTTACGCTCGGAATCCGAGGCGCGGACCGTGATGACGTGCTCGCCGGGAGCCACGTCCTGGATCTCGAACCGGAACGGCTCATCCTTCGAATCGAAGATCCCGTCCTTGGGAAATACCTGGTCCCAGTCCGACCCGTCGATCGAATACTCGATTCGGGCGATCCGACTGTCGGCGTCGAACGCGGCGCCCGAAACGGTCACGGTCGAAGTCCCCTTGGTCTTTCCCGCCACCGTCGAGGCGGAAACACCGTCCAGGCGCGGGGGCAAATTGTCGATCTGAAACGGCGCGCTCAGGCGTTCAGCATCGAGCGCTGCGTCCTCAGGATTATCCGGCGCGTCGGTGACCTTCAGCTTCAAGCGGTACGTTCCGTTCGCGTAGGACTCGGAATCCCAGCTGTATGCTCTGTCGTCGATGTCCTCGGCCAGGGGCCGCCACTCCTTCTCGTCCTCCGCCTTGATATAAATCGAGTAGGAGAGGTTGTCGCCGTTGGGATCGTTGGCGTCCCAGGACGCACTGCGAATACCCCGCGCCCACGACGCACTCGCGTCCGAGACCTGCCGCGGCCCGGAACGCGGAAGCGCGAACTCGATCTTCATTCCGCTGGTGTAGGTCTGCGAGATTTGCGGAGGCCGGTACTCCGGCCCTCCCTCGAAGAACGGGTTGGCCGGGCCATAGAGCGTGATGCCGCCGATAGAGGGTGGGAGGTTGCGCTGCATGTATGCCACGTCCACCGTTGAAACCATGGGGCCGCCCCCTCCGCCGCGGCGGAAGCGAAGACGGTATTGCAGGAACCGCGCGGGCGGGCTCTCGATCTTCACGCCCCCACGGATCGGCTTCTCGGACGACCAGGGGCTCCACCCGTCGTCGGGTGTCTTGCTGAATCCGCTCCGGCTCGCCCAGAGCACCTCTCCGGGTCCCTCCACGCGCACCGTGGCCTCGCCCCACGTCGCGACCGAGCGCAGGTCGCGCGGTTCGGAAGTGTAGGTACCCTCGGCGCCTGGACCGGAGGCGATCGCGTAGAGGACCGCGGCGTTTCCGGTTGCCGCGTAGGTCTCGGCGCCGGAGCGGAGCATGGCGAGGACCTGCTTCGATTCGAACGCGCCCAAAAGCTCGTACTTCCGATCGACGCCGACGCGGAAGATCGCCGCCGGTTCCGCCGTCGAAACCAGAACGGACCGCGCGCCCGCGGGAATCATGGAGTAGACGAAGTCGCACGGGGGCGCGTAGAGAAGGCGGGCACTTCCATCCGGCTGCAGGAGGAAGATGCCGCACTTGCCCGCCCCGCCGCCAGCCCCGCCGCCGGGCATCACGTCGATTCCGTAGGGCGAGCCACCACCCCCCGAACCGGCCTTGCCGGGCGCTCCGCTCTGGCCTCGGTTCGCGGCAATGGCGATCGATCCGTCCTCGAGCACGGCGATGGCGCGGACTTCCTCCATGCCGGATTCGTAGATCACTCGGGCCGATCCGCTGGAATCAACGCGCAAGAGTAGCCCCTTCGAAGCGGTGCCCGCGAGGATCGATCCGTCCCTCGCCTCCGCAAGGGTCATCACGTTCGCGTCGCGCGTCTCGGCAAAGACGGTTCCCTTGTTCGGACCGGTGATCTTGAAGACCCGTCCCTTGCTGCCGGTTCCCGCGTAGAGAACGCCGTCCTTTCCGAGAAGGAGCGACCAGATCGACTCTTCGCCCGTCTGGAAATATCGGGACGTATCCCCCTGGGCGCCGACGCGAAACACCGTGCCGCCAGGAGCCGAGCCGGCGTAGACATCGCCGGATGCGCCGGCCACGATGGAGGTGATCTCCGAAGCGCCCGTCTCCCAGAGGAGCTGCGCGCCCCGCTCCTTGGTGTACCGGTAGATGCGGCCGTTATCGCCCGTTCCGAAGTAGATCTGCCCCTTGGGATCGCGCGCCAAACACCAGATCTGGTCCACCCCGGAGAGCCGGGTCACGACCGAGTCCAAAGTCGCGCCCAGAACGAGCTGCGCGTCGCTGGTGACCGTGACGCCGTTCACATCGCCATAGAGAAACTCCATGACGTCGTCCTGCGTCCACAATGACGTCCGGACCGCTCCCGCGTGCGACGCCGCCAGAAGGGCAACTATGCCAAGCGTCGCTCCGATGCCCCGCTTCATCCGAATCAGAACCGTGCTCCTTTCTCGGCAGGCCCCGGGCTCACTTGGCGCGGTAGGGCACGACCGTGATGGTCTTCGTTTCGCATCCGATTCCAACGCGACCCAAACCGATCGGGATCTCGGCCAGCGTCGCCCCCTTGGTCGACATCGCGTTGCCCGACTTGTCTTTCGCGTCCAGCACCTCGAGCAAGGAAGGTGGCGCCTGGGAGATCTCGGCCCCCTTCACGGTCGCCCCGAGCGACTCGCGGTACAACTGGACGTACATGAAATCTCCGCGACGCTCCCGCTCCAAAAGCCCGAGGAGCTGCTCGAAGCTGTGCGGAACGAACGCATCCGGCGCGCGTTCCTGCTCCCACCGGCCGGTCTCCTCCGCGCCGCATACCCGCACCGTGATTTCACCGGCGGGCGTTCCCGGCGGGATCCGCACCATCGCGCGGCGCGTCTCCGGCGGGCGTCTCGCGGGACGAAGCGAGAGCTCCACCATGACCGAATCGCCGGGAGCGGCGATCGTGGGCGAGACGCGGATCGACGTCAGCGCGGCCTGGTCGATCCCCTCTTCGATCGAGACCTCCGCGTTCAGCGAATCCAACTTGACGTCCTGGAACCGGTTGACCATGAGAAGGAACAGCGTCTGGCTCACGTCGTCGCCCACGCCGGCGAGCGGTCCGGGCGTGATCACGGCGTTGCTTTGGCGAAGCACCTGCTTCCCGTCGTTCAGCGAGTAGGCGAGGTTATAGCGCGCGGTCGCCACGCCGGCGTCGAACAGCGCTTCCGAGATCGAACTGACGACCACCGCGGCGGCCAGGCCGGGAGTCAAATTCTTGCTGCGGGCAATTTTGAAGTTGAAGCGCCGCTGTCGTCCCTGCGTTCCCCGGATCGAAACGCTCACCGGGATCATCGAAGGCGGCGCACCCATCTGTCCGGCGACGCCCACGCTCCGGTCCGCCACCAAGGTCCCGCAGGTGCGCGTGGCCGAGCCCATCTTGCTCGAGAACTGCTGGCTGGCGAGGACGGTATGGATCACCACCGCGGTCATCGGAAGCTGAACGTTTCCCATCGCGAAGAAGGGATGTCCGAACGCCAGCACCCGGTCCCCCTCCCGATAGGTCGCGGTGCCGATCGCCGTGGCCGAGAGGTCGCCGCTCACAAGCTGAACGCCGACGGCCGCTCCGGGAACGATCGAGTCGCACGAGCCTCCCGGCAGGGTCCCACCGCCTGGGCCGGAGACGAATCCCCGTTCCTTGAGCCATGGCTCGAGATACTGGAGCGCGTCGGACGTGAATCCGGCCAGGGCCAGCGGCGTCGCGATCGGCGTCGCCTGTCCTGGGAGGATGCTCGCATCCCCGGGGAGAATATCCAGCGAGCCGAACCGATCTTCGGGCGAATCGGAGGGTCCTTCGCGTGGAGCGTGAAGCGAGGACAGCATCTCTTCGATCGGGGTGATGCCCGCGATCGGATCTTTGGAGAAGGCCCCCATCGAGTACGACACCGCTCCGATCAACTTTCCACGTATGTAGACGGGGCTTCCGCTCATCCCGGCGATGATCCCGGTGCGTTCGAGGAACGGACCGTGAGCGCGCGCGAGAATCAAGTCGGCGCCGGGCCGGGTGCCCTTCAGCACGCCCAGGATCGTCATGCTGAACGTATCGATGGTCGTTCCCTGAAAGACGCTGTAGCCGATTCCGACCATCCCCACGCGAAGCGAATCGACCGGTAGGGTCGGCACGGCGCCGGAGGAAGCGCGCGGCGCGGCGGACGCCGCCGTGACGGAACCGATCAGCGCGAATAGCAGGATCGTGGGCAGAAGGACCGGGAGCATGCGGGAAATCGCTCTATTGCGGGCGTGGGTCATTGGAGGTCGCAAAGGATAGAGATTCGGTTGCCGCGCGTCAATGCTCGTGCGTCTCTTGGGCGCGATCGCGGAATCGCGCGAGCTCGTTCAACGCATCCAGCGGCGTCATCGACTCCACCGAGATCCGCGACAGCTCGCGCGCGAGCGCCGTGGCGAGCGCGGACGGCATCTTGCTGCTTGGCACCTCGACCCCAGCGGCGCCCGAGACGGACGCGCGATCAGCCGGATCCGGCTTCCGCTCTCCCGATTCGAGCCTCGCGAGGATTTCGCGAGCGCGGCGGAGAACCGGCTCCGTCACGCCCGCCAATTGCGCCACGTGGATTCCGTACGAACGGTCGGCGCGGCCCGGCGCGATCGAGTGCAGGAAGACAATCTGGTGGCCGCGTTCCTCCACGCGCACCGTGTGGTTGCGGAGCCGCGGAAGCGTCGACTCCAGATCGGTCAGTTCGTGGTAGTGCGTCGCGAAGATCGTGCGGGGACGGAGATGGGGGCCGTCGTGGAGCGTTTCGGTCACTGCCCACGCGAGACTCAGGCCGTCGTAGGTGCTCGTGCCCCTCCCCACTTCGTCCAGGAGGACCAGGCTCCTGTCCGTGGCCTGGCGCAGAATCACCGCGGTCTCCTGCATCTCCACGAAGAAGGTCGATGCCCCGCGCGCAATTTGGTCCGAGGCGCCCACCCGCGTGAAGATTCGGTCCACCAGCCCGACGCGCGCGGATCGGGCCGGGACGAACGAGCCGATCTGCGCCAGGTAGACGCAGATTCCGACCTGTCTCAGAAACGTCGACTTGCCCGCCATGTTCGGGCCGGTAATGAGCCAGATCTGCTCCGAAGCGGGATCCAACGAGAGATCGTTCGGAACGAACGCCCCCGGATCGAGCGATCGCTCCACCATCGGATGACGCGATTCCACGAGCGAGAGGGAGAGATCCTCGGTCAATTCGGGACGCGTCCAGCGCTCGCGCGCCGCGGTCTCACCCAGCGAGAGATAGAGGTCGAGCTCCGCCAAGACCCGCGCGGCCGCTTGGATCTCGGCCATTGATCGGGTCGCGCGCTCCCGGAGCGACTGGAAGTGCGCCGTCTCCAGCCGATCGCTGTCCGTGCTCGCGGCCTCGATCCGCTCTTCCATGCGGGCCAGCTCCGGTGTGACGAACCGTTCGGCGCCGGTAAGGGTCTGGCGGCGGACATAATCGGGCGGAACGCGGCCTAGCTGGCTCCGCGTTACCTCCAGATAGTAGCCGAAGACGCGGTTGAAGCCGACCTTCAGGTTCGGAATTCCCGTTCGCTCCCGCTCGCGGACCTCCATCGCCAGAACCAGAGATCGAGCATCGGACGCATCCGCTCGCAGCCGGTCCAGCTCCGGGTCGTAGCCCTCGCGGATGATTCCACCCTGCGTCGCGGTCAGCGGCAGATCATCCGCGAGCCCGCGCGCGAGCTCCTGGGTCAGCGAGGAGAGATTGGGAAGCGCCGCGCGCCACTGGCGCGCCGTGGGCGCGGTCTGCGTGTCCAGCATCGCTCCGATCGACGGCAGGCGGTCGAGCGCGTCGCGGAGCGTTCCGAGATCGCGCGGCGAGGCTCTTCCCGATCCCAGGAGCCCGAGGGCGCGCTCGAGATCCGGCATCCGATGCAGCCGCTCGCGTGTTTGTGCTCTGAGCCGCGCCCCCTGCGCGAAGAGTTCCGTGCGATCCAGCCGCGCGCTGAGCAGCTGGAGATCACGGCTGGGACCGCGAAGGAGCGCGCGCAGCGCGCGGGCGCCCATGGGAGTCTCCGTCCGGTCCAGCACATCGAGGAGCGTGTGCTCCGCTCCCGCGCCGGACTCGAACACCTCGAGATTCCGCAGCGTGACTTCGTCCACGACAAGCGGAGCTCCCTCGCGCAACGGACGCACCGTGCCGATCTGCGGCAGGTCTGACTTCTTGAGCGATCGCAGGTAATCCAGGAGCGCCCCCGCGGCCCCGATGCCATCCGCCGATTCCTCCAGCCCGAAAGCCTCGAGCCGGAGGACCTGGAACTTGCGCTCCAGCGCCTGACGTCCGGCGCGGCCGTCGAACCGCGCCGCGTCCCAGCGCGTCACGCGCGCCGCTCCCTGCCACTCGCTCTCCTTCCCCCACGACTCCACGCTCGCCCCTACGGGGAGCAGGATCTCGCGCGAGGGAAACTCCAGGAGGAGCGCCCCGACATCCTCCGCGGCGATCGACCCGAGACGGAATTCCCCGGTGGAGACCTCCGCCACGGCCGCCCCGACCCGTTCCCCGCGAGGGTTCAGAGCGACGATGAAGTTGCTCTCGGCGGCCTTGAGGATTCCGCTGCGCGTGATCGTCCCGGGCGTGAGCACTTCCACGACTTGGCGCTCGACCAGCCCCTTGGCCTGGTCGGCGGGCTCCATCTGCTCGGCGATCGCCACCGAGTGGCCGTTCCGCACCAGCGTGCGCAGGTAGCCGTCCACGGCGTGGTGGGGAACGCCGGCAAGCGGGAGCGATCCCTCCTTCTTCTTGTCGCGGCTGGTGAGCGCGATTCCGAGCACGCGCGAGGCGATCAGAGCGTCCTCGCCGAACGTCTCGTAGAAGTCGCCCATTCTGAAGAACAGGATGGTGCCGGGGTGCTCGGCCTTGAGCCGGCGGTACTGCTCCAGCATGGGAGTGCTTTCCACGAAGCCGCCGCTATCGAGGCACGATGGTGTAGGAAAAACCGCGCTCGCGCCTTAGCCTCTCGCCCAGCGCGCGCGTCTCATCCCGGCTTGCGAACGCCCCCGCGCGTACGCGGTAGATCGGCGGGGATTCGCGCCCCTCCTGAACGGAAACGTCGCTCACGCCCGCGACCCTCAGATCCTTCGCCAGCGCGTCCGCGAGATCGCGCCGCGTGAACGCGCCGACCTGTATCGCGAACCCGCCGCCGATCGGCATTCCGGGCACCGCGGTCCCCTCGGGGCGGATTCCCCGATCGCGGGCGCGGGTCGCCTCGTAGGACGCGGGAAACCGTTGCGCGACCTGACGGAACACCGCCGTCGCGTCGGCCGAGCGGCCCATGCTTTCCAGGCTCATTCCCATCGCGTAGAGCGCTTGCGGCGCGTACTCGCCCCGGGGATGTCTTGCGAGAATGACCTTCAGCGCGTCCACCGCCTCCTGTGGCTTGTTCGCGCGCAGCGCCGCCTGCGCCATCGCGAAGTAATAGGATTCTTCCTCCGGATTTCCGTCCAGATCGCGCTTCGAGGAATTCAGAAACTGAAGCGCACCCGCCGCGTCCCCGTGCCCCAGCTGCGACAGAGCGCGCCAGACCAGGCCCTCCCGCTCGAGCCGATTCCCCTCGGCGCCCGGCGAGAAGATGCTCAGGAGGTTTTCCGCCTCGCGGTAATCCCCCTGGGCGTAGCGGCTCTTCGCAAGCGCCAGCGTCGCAGGGCGCCGGTTCGCGCCCTGCGGATTGTTCTTCAGGTATTCCTCCAGCAGTCTGACCTGTTCGGCCGCGCTCTCCTCCACGATCGCGCTCAGGTAGTCGGCCTCTTCGGCCTTGGCGCGCGGGAGGTGCGTGGTGTCGAGCCCCTTGAGTGCCGCCCTGACGTCCTCGAAGCGCCCCTGGATCATGGCCGCCTGCGCCTGGGCGAGACGGCGTTCCTCCGGCGATACCCTGGGCGTGGCCCGCACGGGCGCGGGCCGTTTGAAACGATCGGAAGAGGGCGCCTTGGCACCAAGAACCGCGAACGCGGCGAGCGCCGCCAGGAGCACTGCAACAGGGCGGCGCGTCACGAGAACGCGGACCAGGCCTGGCAGGAAGGACAGCGTGTCCAGTACTCCTCGGACGCGGCGCCGCAAGCCGAGCAAGTGAAGCGTTCCCCGCCCTGAATTCCGCGCAGGAGGGTTTCCATTTCGTCCAACGCCCTGCTCAGCTCGCCCCTGCGGCGAAAGACCGTGACCAGAAGGAGCCGGGCGGAGAGCGAGTTCGGCTCGATCTCGAGCGCTTCGTTCAAGGTCCGGCTCGCCTCCGCGAGATCCCCCTTCTTGATGTGCATGCGCGCCAGCGCAACCAGGATTCTCACGTCCCCGGGATTGCGCGCGAGCATCTCCTCGTACATCCGGCCCATCTCGCTGAAGCGCCCCTTCTCGAAGTACGCCGTCTCGAGCCGCTCGAGGACGATGTGCGCCAGGGCGGGGTGGGTCGCCGCCAATCCCTTCCACAAAACGATCGCGCGCTCCCGGCGATCCCGCTCGTAATAGATGTCGCCCAGGCGAAGCAGCGCCGCCGGGTGGTTCTTCTCCCACCGCAGGGCTTCCTTGAAGTGCCGCTTCGCCTCGTCGATCTTGCTCGCGCGCAGGAGGCTCTCGCCGATCGCGGCTCGGTAGCGGGCCAGCGCTTCACCTCCACGCTCTCCGGAGAGCTTCGCGATCTCGCTCCGAACTTCGAACGCCCGCTCCCACTCGTGTGCCGCCTCGTACGCTTTCAGAAGCACCTTGAGCGAACTTCCGTTCCGTCGGTCGAGTTCCCGAAGATGGATCGCCTCCTGGACCGCCTGATCCGGACGACCGAGGGCGATCAGATCCAGAACGAGGCTCTCGCGCACCGACTTCTGCTGGACGGTCGACTGCCCCGATCTCACTGTCAGCTCGCGATGGAGTTGCAGCGCACGCTCCGCTTCGCCTTGTTCGCGAAGCATATTCCCCAAGTGTATGTAGGCATCGAGATTGTCCGAGTCAACCCTGACGGTCTCGGCGAACGCGGCGAGAGCCTCCTCGCGATCTCCCGCCAATAGCGCAGTGATCCCGCGCTGGTAGGGGGTCTCCGGCGCCGCGCGCTGGCCGGTGACTCCTCCGGAGAGTGACCATGCGGCCCAGGCGACGAGTGCAAGAACGGCTCCCCCGAGAACGAAGGTGAGGATGCCCGGCATCAGGTCCCGCCTCCCTGGTCCTCTCCCAGGTGCAGGTCCCTGAGCGGCAGATTTCGCAGCGCGCGCAGCTCCTCCTTCAGGTTCTGGTTCTCGCGCGCGACCTTGTTCATGGCCGCCCGCCCTTTGAGGTAGTGGACCGCCGTCATGAGGAACGCAATCAGCATCCCCAGGACGAACGTCCCAAAGAGAACGACCGTGAGCGAGAGATTCGTGTACACCGCGCCCGGAAGCCGGATCTCGGAGACGCTACCGTTCACGTTCAGGATCGCGAATCCACCTACCGCGATGAGAAGCAAGAGCCAGAGGAGGTTCTTCAGGATCCACATCGACGTCCCCTCCATGGATGGGGAGAGCTACCCGATTCCGGTCGCGAGGATATCCACCCGCCGACGGGGGGTCAACCTGTTGCTCCCATCGCGCGCACGAACTCCCGATCCTCCGCCGGCGCCTCCGCGGGCGCGCCGATGAGGCGGTTCCCCTCGAGGCGGAGGATCCGCGCCGAGACGATGCCCCCGGCGAGAGGCGTGTGGGAGAGATCCACCGGAACGAACACGTCGCTCGTGGCGACAGGGCGCCCGGAAAACCGGCGCGCTTCGACAATCACCGGGAGCGTCGTTCCGACGAGCGCCCTCCGGAACGCGGCACTCTTCGACTCCCCGAGCAGACGCAGCCGTTCGGAGCGCTCCCTCGCTGCGGCGTCGGATGGCGCATCGAGGCAGGCGGCCACCGTGCCGGGGCGCGCGGAGTAGCGGAAGACATGGAGAAACGTGACCGGCGCCTCCTCCAGAAACCGGTAGGTCTCCTCGAACTCGGCGTCCCCTTCTCCCGGGAATCCCACCACGACATCGGCGCCGATTCCGACCGTTCCCTGCCTGGTCACCTTCGCCAGAAGGGCTCCGTACTGGGCCGACGTATAACCGCGGCGCATCGCCCTGAGCACGCGGTCCGAACCGCTCTGCATGGGAAGGTGCAGATGCCGGCAAAGACCAGGCTCGGCGCCCACCATCGCCACAACCGCGGGGTCGATCTTGTTGGGCTCGATGGAGGAGATCCGCAGGCGGTGCGCGTCCCCCAAGCGGAGAAGGGCGTGGATCAGTGTCTCGAGAAGGCCCGGCTCGCCCAGGTCCTTGCCGTAGCTCCCCAGGTCGGCGCCGGTGAGGACGATCTCGCGGAACCCCACCGCAAGCAGCCGGCGGGCCCTCGCCACGGCCTCTTCGACCGGGATGCTCCGGCTGCGGCCGCGCACGTAGGGGACGATGCAGTAACTGCAGAAAGTGTCGCAACCGTCCTGGATCTTGAGGAGGGCCCTGGTACGCCCGAAGTGCACCGCCGCTTCCGTTCGGAAATCGCGCAGCGCGCGGGCGGGCCCCACGGCCAAAGTCGTCTTGGTTTCGGGGGATTTCGCCAGCGCGCCGATCAACGCTGCGCGTTCGTCTCGCTCACCGACGCCCAGGACCGCCGACACCCCAGGAAGCGCGCGGACCTCGGCGGCTGCGCGCTGCGCGTAGCAACCCGTGGCCACGATCCGCGCGGCCGGATGCGCCCGGACCAGCCTGCGAATGAGTTGACGCGCCTCCTGGTCCGCCCGTGCGGTGACCGTGCACGTGTTCACCACGATCACATCCGCGGCGGCGCCCGGGGAGACCTCGGCAAGGCCGGCCGCGAGCGCCTGCGCGCGCATCGCGGCGGTGTCGTGCTGGTTCAGACGGCATCCATGCGTGAAAAAGGAAACCCGAGGGGCCGTGGTAGGCCCCCCGGGTCCTGAAGCGACGCGATTCATGTCGCCACTAAAGCTCGGACGCTGGTTCGCCCGTCTCGTCCACTTCGACCACTTCAACCCCGACCGTCTCCTCGGCGGATGGCTCCGCGGAGGGGTTGGGCTTGAACTTGACCTGGAACTCGTCCTGGACCGATTGCGTCTGATCCTGGAGCCACGCTCTCACGCTCAAGATGATCCGATGAGCCTGCGTATCGACGCGGGTCACCTTCAGATCGAGGTGATCGCTCACTTTGAAGCTGTCCGAAGGTCTCTTCAGACCCTCGACGCCCGACTGTGAGAGCGGGATGAAGCCCTCGAGGCCCTCCTCGAGATCCACGATCACGCCGCGGTCCAGAAGCCTCACCACCGTTCCCTTCACGATCAGATCGGCGAGATACTTTTCGGCCAGAGTTGGCCACGGATCCTCGGTGACCTGCTTCAAACCCAGGGAAATGCGGCGCGCGTCCTTGTCGATCGACAGGACGACGACGTCCACCTTGTCCCCCTTCTTCAGGACCTCGCTCGGATGGACCACACGGCGCGTCCACGACATATCGCTGATGTGTACCAAGCCGTCGATCCCTTCCTCGATCTCCACGAACGCGCCGAAGTTGGTCAGATTGCGGACCTTTCCGGCGAGCCTTGTCCCGAGCGGAAAGCGCTGGTCGAGCGTGAGCCACGGATCGGGCTCGGTCTGCTTCAGGCCTAGCGAGATCTTCTCGTTGTCCTTGTCGATCTTGAGGATCACGGCCTCGATCTGATCTCCGATCGCCACGATCTTCGATGGATGGCGCACGTGGCGGGTCCAGGACATCTCGGAGATGTGGATGAGGCCCTCGATACCCTTCTCCAGCTCCACGAAGGCGCCGTAGTCGGTGATCGAAACCACCTTGCCCTTGAGTTTCTGCCCGACCTGGTAGCGCTTGTCGACGTCTTCCCACGGGTAGGGCGTGAGCTGCTTCATGCCCAGCGAGATGCGCTCCTTCTCGGGATCGAAGGAAAGGATCTTCACCTTCACCCTCTCCCCGATCGAAACGAGTTCGGACGGATGGCTGACGCGACCCCACGACATGTCGGTGATGTGGAGCAGACCGTCGATGCCGCCCAAGTCCACGAACGCGCCGAAGTCCGTGATGTTCTTCACCACGCCCTCGCGGAGCTGGTCCTTGGCGAGTTCCTGGATGATTTCGGTCTTCTGCTTCGCGCGGTGCTCCTCGAGCACGGACCGGCGCGAGACGACGATGTTCCGCCGCCGCTTGTTGAGCTTGATGATCTTGAACTCCATGCTCTGGCCGATCAGGGAGTCGACGTTTTGAACTTGGCGCAGCGCGATCTGCGATCCGGGAAGGAACGCCTCGACGCCGTAGAGGTCGACGACGACTCCGCCCTTGATCTTGCGCATCAGCCTTCCTTCGACGAGCTGGCCCATATCCGCGGCGGTCTTCACGCGGTCCCAGACCTTGACGAAGTCGGCACGCTGCTTGGAGAGAACGACGAGCCCGTCTTGGTTCTCGGTCTTCTCCAGGAACACTTCGATCTCGTCGCCCACCTTGACGCCTTCCAGATCCGGGAACTCCTCGACCGGGATGACGCCTTCGGACTTGAACCCGACGTCCACCGTAACTTCCTTGTCGTCGATCTTGAGGACGCGACCGCGGACGATTTCCCCTTCCTCGAGGTCCTTGAGCGAATCCTCGTAAAGCTGGAGCATCTGAGCCATCATGCTCGAAGACTCTTCATCTCCATCGAGCACCTGGGTGCCGACGGCGGTCACCGCTCCTTCTTCACCCAAGTCTTCGTGAATGAGACGAGTTTGCGGACGCCGCTTGCGCGGCTTCGCATCGACCTCGATCTCGTCCCCCGCTTCGTCCTTCAGCTCCACATCCTCTTCATGACGTCGAACCATTACTTGGTATTCCCCCTTGCTTCTTCTATGAAGTTCGGTCCGTCAGGACCGGTGGTGCCCAGGTTATGCCGTGGCCGTCGCGGCCGGTTCGATCTTGGTGATCCAATCGACGATTTCGGCGATGACTTCGTCCGGCGTCGATGCCCCCGCGGAGACGCCGACGCGCTTCAGGCCCCGGAACCAATCCTCCGACAGCTCGGCCGAAGACTCCACGTGAATGACTTTCGCGTTCACCTTGTGGCAGACGTCGGCAAGCTGCGCCGTGTTGGCGCTCTGCTTTCCGCCGATGATCACCATGCCATCCACTTCGCGGGCAAGCTCGATGGCGGTCTTCTGCATCGAGGTTGTCGCGCCGCAAAGCGTATTGAACACGCGCACTTCCTTCCCGCGCTTCAAGAGCGCGCCGACCACCTGCTGCACGTGGCCGATCGCGTGGGTTGTCTGGAACACGACGCCCATGCGCGGAATGAACTTTAGAGCCTCGGCTTCGGCCACGGTGTTGATCACGATCGCCTTTCCGTCCGTGTGCGCGACCACGCCGATCACCTCGGGGTGATTCTTGTCCCCGATCATGACGACCTTGTAGTTCTCGGCGATCAACCTGGCCGCGTAATGCTGCGCCTTCGTGACGAAGGGGCACGTGGTATCCACGACCTTGAGTCCACGGCTCGTGGCGCTGTCCCGAATCTCCGGCCCCACACCGTGGG
>Ga0315273_10003338_pt1 | contig 19310 bp, 16 predicted proteins | sample YL17G02_0_MG_FD_205753 | JGI IMG/M metagenome (GOLD analysis project Ga0315273, IMG submission 205753) | Sediment microbial communities from Yellowstone Lake, YNP, Wyoming, USA - YL17G02_0 | ecosystem: Environmental > Aquatic > Freshwater > Lake > Sediment | place: USA: Wyoming | collected...
AATCGCCCGAAGCTCGGGACTGGCATGTGATAGCGCCTGGTCGAGGTCTACCGGGCGGAAGGTCATCACCGGCCTCCGAGGCAGCCGAGGAATGTCCCGGCGTTGCTGTCGTAGACGTGGAGCGAGCCCGGACCGTTACCCTCCGGGTCCCGCATGACAGTGACGTGGACGGAGAGCCCCTGACGGCCCTTGAGGGCCAGGTGGAGGACCTCCCCTTCCTCGTAGGCGTCCTTGACGATGGCGCCGATGAGGTCAGTCAGGGTGACGCGCGGCGCGATCATCGGACGGCCCCCCTGACGGCCAGGGCCGTCCCGTCACAGGTGGAGTGCTCGCTCCGGAATCGCACGATCTCCATGCGGCGCTGCCAGAGAACGGGTGACAGACCCTCGTGGCGTCCGCAGCGCATGCAGAAGACACCGAGATCGGCTGTCGGAGCCGCCTTGCGTTCGCGCCGGCACAGGGCGCAGATCCTGGGCGCGCCCGTCGTGTCCAGCCGCTGGGCGGCGAGGAGCAGTCTGCCGCATCGAGTGCGGCCGTCCCCCCGGTCCCGATGGGCCATGCGCCAGCCACGACGCCAGACCAGGTCGACCGGATGAAGGGAGAGGTGGGAAGAGGCGGGGGCGGCGCCGTCGGCGCCGCGGGCGGGTGCGGGGGCTGCGCTCACTGCGATCTCCTTTCGGAGACCGCCTGCCGCTGGCCCTCGGCCTATCCCTTAGGGCGCTGCGCCCTTAAGGCTGGCGGAGAGGGTGGGATTCGAACCCACGGTACCCTTGCAGGTACAACGGTTTTCGAGACCGTCCAGTTCAACCACTCCTGCACCTCTCCGCCCGCGTTTGTAACATCAACCCCCACCTGCTGCAACCGGACTCCTTGGACGCTCGGAACACGGGTGCCATTCTCGAAAATGCTCCTTCGCGCGAAGGAGCCGGGCCGTGATCACGCCGACTCGAGCCCCTCCGCCAGCACGCGCAGGACGGCGGCCAGCGACTTCCGGTGGTCGGGCGGCAGCGCCGGGGCGATTGCTGAGACCGCTGCCAGCAACGCAACGGGATCGACGGCGATACCGGTGGTCGATGGCACTTCGCTGCCGGCGACGACAGTGGGATTGGAGGAAACCGAAGCGGGATCCGCTGAGGTGACATCGGCGAAGTCGGACGGCTCAGCCGCCGCGGCTTCTGGCGTGGCGACCAAGTCCAAGGGAGAATCCGCCGACGGTTCCGGTGTCAACTCCGCCGCCGGGACCTGCGCTGACCCGGCCCTCAGGAGCGAGGCAATCATCTCCCGGAACGCGCCGCTCCCTCCCGGCGCAGCGATCGTGTCCCGGTCACCCTTGTCCCAGATGTTGGCGAGGACGTCTCGCTTGGTATCGTGAAGGCGAAGGATGCGCTCCTCAATACTGTCCTTCGTCACGAGGAGCAACTCCTGCACCGCGCGCTTTGACCCGATCCGGTGCACGCGGGCGATCCGTTGCTCGAGCCGGGCTGGGTTCCAGGGCAGGTCGAGATTGATGACCACATCCGCCACCTGAAGGTTGAGGCCGACGCCTCCGGCGTCGGTGCTCACGAACACGGCGGGCCCCTTCTGCTCGATGAAGGCGCGCAACAGCGCTGGCCGCGAGCGGACGGAAACACCCCCGTGCAGGTGGAACACCGGCAGCCGGAGCCTGCGGCACAGCGCCTCGGCCCGGTCGGTCATGTCCGTCCATTCCGAGAAGACCACCGCCTTGCGACCCTCCCCCAGGCACAGATCGCGCAGCGCTTGATCGAGCTCCTCGAGTTTGGGCACCTTCCGGTCTTCCACCTCATGCCCCAGCATGTGAGGTCCGTTGCAGCATCGTCGCGCGATCACGAGCAGGCGCTGCATGCGCTCGAGGTCCACGGGGAGGAGCACCTTCTTGCTGGCGATCCGCGCGACCTGGGCGAGGACATCGTCGTAGGTGGGCGTGACCGCCTCGTGCATCGGGAGCATGGCGGTGAAGCGCACCCGCTCGGGCAGATCGAGTGCGACATCTTCCTTGCGGCGACGCAGGAACGCTGGGGCCAGCCGCGAGCGCAGGGCCCCGAGGCCGCGGTAGAGGACGACACGTCGCCCGTCGGGGTTCCGCACGAAGTGGTCGCGGTCGAGCTGCCAGAGCGGAGGAAGGAGTCTCTGATCGATCAGCTGGGCGATCGCATACGCTTCCTCGAGACGGTTCTCGAGCGGCGTTCCCGTGAGGGCGAAGACGTACCGGGCGCCGATCGCCTTCAAGACGCGCGCCGTGCGCGTCCACAGCCCCTTCGCCCGCTGCGCCTCGTCGATGATGAGCAGATCCGGAGGATGGTCTGCGTGATGCCGGTGATCACGGAGGACCTGCTCGTAGTGGGTCACGAGCCACGCGGGGCGGGCGGCGATCGTCCGGGCGCGCTCATCGGACATCCCTTCAAGCAACACCGCAGCCTCCCCGATACACCGCTGAATCTCCTCCGCCCAGCCTCCGCGCAAGCTGGCGGGGCAGACGATCGTCACGCTGAGCGCGGGCCGCGACGCCCGCCTCATCACGGTGGCCGCGAGAATGGCCTGAACCGTCTTTCCAAGCCCCATCTCGTCGGCGAGCAACGCACGACCCGTCCGGGCGAGGAACTCCGCGCCCTTCCACTGATACGGGTAGGGCTTGAGCCCAAGCGTGGGCAACAGGCTCGCGATGTCCCGATCGGGCAGGATGGGGCGGCGTTCGATGCGGCGGTCGAGCCAGTCGAGTGCCTGGGGTTCGACGCGGTCCACGAACGGGCCTAGCCAGCGGCGGAGTTTCGCTTCGTCCCCTGCAAGCGGTCGGAGCGGGAGGCCCGCGTCATCGAACGCGTCCTGCACGACCGACGCGCCCGGGCCCCGCGGGCGTCCTAGAAGCCGGGGCTCCACCACGTCGCCAAAGTGAAGGTAGACGCGAGACCTCCGTGCCGCGCGCTGATGCTCGAGCGGGAGTCGCGATCGAGTTGATTCCAGCCACGCGCGGACGCGTTCCACGTGCTTGCACGTGTGCAGTCGGTTCGCCTCGAAATCCGGGCAGTCGCAGGAGTGAGGACCGCCTACGCCTCCCCTCAAGTGAATCCGATAGGAGAACCCGGACGGAGCCTCGACTCGCAGGAAGGGGGGCAGATCGGGTCTGACGAGAAGCTTCTCTCCCCGCGCAGCCACCTGCCGCTCTTCGAGCGCAAGCCGGCGCGCCGAATCACCATCCTGCAAGACCGCGCCGGGACCCGCCTCCCGCACGCTGCCCTCCGCCCGCGAATGACGCCGTTGCCCGCTCATCGCTCACTCACGGACGAGCGTCTTCCGGCAACCGCGCGAGGACCGCCCCAAACATCTCCCTGGCGATCCCGAGCGCGCGTTCCGCTTCGTCCTGTGTCGCTCCCACATATTCCCCGGGATAGCGGAACTTCCACGCGTACTCGGTCAGCGGCACGGCCCGATCCACCAGAGGTCGAAGTGAGGAGTCCGACCGCAGGCAAGTCTCTCCGAGCGGCTCGAGGTTACGGGTCTTCCCGAACGGCTCATCATGCCAGGCCAGCAGGCCCTTCATCGCCTTCTCCACGGCCTGCTGGCAGTGGAATACGAGGTCGTCCAACACCGGAGGTTCGCCGGCGAGGTCGAGCGCCGCTGCGCGCAGATCCGTGGCGGCCCTGCTCAACCACGCCTTCGTGTCGGCTACGCGCGCTGGGTCATGCGGCATGGAGCAGCCTTCCCTCGCGAAGCACGGTCGCCGGCAGCGAGGCCCGCAGGTGAACCCTGGAGAAGAACCAATCGTGCGAACAGACGAGAGCGTCCACCGGCGTCCCGGTGCCTCTCAGCACTTCGTAGGCGAGGCGGCTCCGCCGACGCTCTGCCGGAGCATCGTTCGGCACGATGATCAGAAGGTCGTAGTGGCTTTCAACGTCGCCGTCGCCTCGCGCAATAGACCCGAAGAGATAGATGCTCTCGGGTTGATAGGCCTCGACCAGCCGCCGGACGACGTCGTCGAGCCTGGAGTCGCGTCCAAGGATTGACTCCGCCATCAATCGACCTCCTGAGGGCTGGTGACGAAGGAGTAGGGAGTGACACGGCGGCGGCATCGATCCTCGCGCGGGCATTCCTGGCCGAAGCACGAAGCGCGCGGAGCCACAGGCGACTCCTCGTGAATCACTGCCAGGCAACAGCTTCCGCGGAGAGGCAACAGTCAATGGCCCGGGACTCTCGAGACTGCTCCGACAGGTCTCTATCGCCGTTCTTAGCACCATGCCAGGCAACGCGCAAGCCGCCGCCCTTGACACTTGCCGTGGACGACTCCTCGCGCGCAGGCGGGGACGGTCGAGCACCCCACTACGCCGTCGCGTCCTGACCGAGCGTGCACGGCGCCTCGCACAGGCGCGGCCGAGTCTGGAACCCTCGGGCTGCGTTGGCGAAGGACTCCGCCGATCCACAATTGCGGGAAAGTCGCGCTCGCTTGCGACCGCATCTGCGTCCGCGCTCACGCCTGCCGCGCAAGGTCGCCGGAGAGACCGAATCCGAGCGACTTGACGGCTGTCAAGTCAAGTCTTGACTTGACAGCGGATCCTCATGGACTGACAATTCCCTTGGTTCTCGATGGGCGTATCCCCGGGCTAGGTCCGCGCAGCAGGCGGCCGGAGCCACATATTCCTCGGCGGGAACGATTCGAGACCGGACTTGCCCCGGTCGGACGGTGGGCCGTGCCAACTGACTCCTTGGGCCACGTAACGGTTCCCGCATCATAAGGAGGCAAGACATGAAGAAGAAGCTGGCTACCACTCTGGTGATCATGGCGGCATTGTCGGCGACGCTGGCCTTGGCCGGGCCGCCGCTGCCCGGTAACTACAAGAGCACGGACATCGGCGGCACCATCCCCGCCGGGCGCTACACCGAGGGGTGGGACGCGGGCGGCGGTGCGATGGGGGTGGGCACCACGCAGAACTGCGGCTCCTGGGACGGCAGCGCGCTGGGCGGCGTGTGGATGTACACCTGCGGCACCGAGTTGACGCCGGGCGTGCAGATCAGCGGCTATGTCAACGCTCAGGGCAACGGCAATCGCACCTTCATGAAGACCTACAGCGGCGGGATCTTCTGGCTGAGCGGCACCGGCCCGTGGGCAAACGGCGACCCGGACTACGCGGGCGTGTTCGACAGCTACGTCGAGTTCGAGACCGTCCAGTACTCCAACTGGGTCCCCGTCTCGGCGGTCACGAACGTCCAGGCGGCGGCGCACTTCGACAACTACCCGACGCTCTGCATGGGCTTCTCGATCGGCAACGGCGTGCGCGTGGGCACCACCGACCTCGGCAACGTCATGCCGCCCAACTACCCGGCCCTGATCGACCCGGCCTGCAACCCGACGCGGACGCTGGGCGCTTGGTGGGACTTCTTCTCCATCAGCATCTCGCTCACGCCGGACTGCGCCACCCCGGCCAAGCCGAGCACGTGGGGCTCGCTCAAGGCCATCTATCGTTAGTTCCAGGCGACCGACAGGCCCCGGTCACCGGCGACCACTCCCCACAGGGGGGTGGTCGCCGGCATTTCTGGGCCCGCCTCCCACCGCCCTCAAGCCACCACCCCGATCTGCCGATGATCCCGGTGGTCAGGGTTCAGGCGCGCCTCGAGTCTGCCAGACGAATCCAAGTGCGCACCCGCGACCGGGAGGCACACCATGGGCGAAACGAACAAGGTCGTCGTGCGGTTTTCGGATGGCCAGGTGCTGAAGGGCACTACCGAGGACTTCTTCCCCAACCGCCCCAGCTTTCATCTCCGGCCGCTCGGCACCAGCGAGGTACAGGACATCCGCTGCAAGGAACTGAAGGCGGTGTTCTTCGTCAAGGACTTCGCCGGCGATCCGAAACGCAAGGAGGCTCACGGTTTCGAGCAGGCGACGACGGACATCAGTCGCGGCAAGAAGGTCTCGGTCCGCTTCAAGGACGGCGAGGTGGTCTTCGGCTACACGCTGACCTACATGCCGGACCGCAGCGGCTTCTTCATCACGCCCGCGGACCCGATGAGCAACAACCTGCGCGTCTACGTGTTGACCCACGCCGCGCGCGAGGTCCGCGTGGGCCCGGCGGCGGACGCCGTCGCCCGGAGCCTGAGCGGATCGAAAGCGGCCTGACCCCTGCGCCCATCGTGAGCGCCCGCACGGAGCACCGTGCGGGCGCTGCGCTTCGGGCGCGCAGGGGGACGCGGCTCAGCCCGCCTGGCCGTTCTCCGGGCCGCCGCCATTGCCGTCGTCCGGCTTACGGCGCTTCCTCGCGAAGAACTCGCGCAGCAACTCGCCGCATTCCGCGGCGAGCACGCCGGGCGTCACCTCGACGCGGTGATTGAGCCGCGGCTCGTGGATGACGTCGAGCACCGAGCCGCAGGCGCCGGCCTTGGGGTCGAACGCGCCGTAGACCAGCCGCGGCATGCGGGCCAGGATGATCGCGCCCGCGCACATCGCGCACGGCTCGAGCGTGACGTACATCGTGCAGTCGAGCAGCCGCCACGAGCCCAGCGCGGTGGAGGCCGCCCCGATGGCGACGATCTCGGCATGCGCGGTGGCATCCTGCAGCGTCACGGTCTGGTTGTGACCGCGCCCGATGACCAGCCCGTCGTGCACCACCACGCAGCCGACCGGCACCTCGTCGGCCTCGGCTGCGACCCGCGCATCGCGCAGGGCGGCGCGGATGCCGTCTTCGTCGCCGTGGATGAACATGAGGGACCGGCGCGCGCTGACCGGGCGCTACTTCGCCGGCTCGACCGCGGCCGTGAACGGCGGGAACTGCGGCTGCCAGCGTAGCAGCAGCCGGTTCAGCGCCTCGTCGAAGGCGGGCGGGCCACTCTGGCCTGTGATCGGCGCGCTCCCCAGGCTGGTCGAACTCACGCCAATGGGATTCATGCTCGGATCGTGGCAGGGCCCCTCGCTCGTCTCGCTGCCCGAGCCGCCCCAGAGCAGCGCCCCCGACGAGCCCACGAGCGCGCCCTGGAGCATCTCGCGCGCGGTCGGGGCCGAGATCCGGCGGTAGCCGGTGTCCTTGAAGTGCCGGCCCCAGAAATCCGCGATCGCGCGCTCGGCAGGCAGACTCCGGTCGAACGTGGCGATGGGCAGCAGGGCGATGCTCTTCACGTCGCAGACCGCGAAGTACGGCACGGTCGTGATGAGGTCCATCCTGCGGCCCTTCTCCCTGGCGGCGAGGGCGGACTGGGCGAGCAAGGCGAGGGCGGCAAGGACGAGCGACGCCGCGAAGCCGGCGCGACGAATCATGGCGACTCCTTCAGGCCCACGGGTGGGATGGCGCGCCCTGGAGGATTTGAACCCCCAACCTTCTGATCCGTAGTCAGATGCTCTATCCAATTGAGCTAAGGGCGCGCTCGTTCTTCTGGACCCGTTACTGGCGGAGAGGAGAGGATTCGAACCTCCGGACCGGTCTTACCCAGTCAACCGCTTAGCAGGCGGCTGCCTTCAGCCACTCGGCCACCTCTCCAAACAAACTGGCGGAGGGAGTAGGATTCGAACCCACGGAGCTTCCGCTCAGCGGTTTTCAAGACCGCCGCCTTAAACCACTCGGCCATCCCTCCGCAAAGAAGGCCGAATCGCCAGCGGACGGGGGACTATAACCACTTACACGGATGGGTTCAACTCGCCGGGGCGGAACGACTCGCCATTCCAGCAGGATCCCCTTCATGGTCTGTCTCCACGCACTGCTGCGCGTGGAGACAGACGGCATCGAAGTTGGGGGATTCCGGGGGCGCAAGTTCCCGCTCCGCGGTCCGGCGGTCGGCCTCAGCCTTCGTGAACCATTCCCGCGTCGTGTCGTTCATAGAGCATCCTTCCACGATCGAGGGCTTCACGGATGAGGGCGTCGCCTTCCTGGTAGCGGCGCCGCGTGTCATCTGGGCGCCGGGTCAGGAGGTCCGCGGGGAAATCAGGATTCACGTCGTTCAGGATCCGGTGCGACTGTCGCAGCGCCCGGCCCTCGAACGACATTATGACGAGCAGGTCCACGTCGGAGTCGCTCGCCGGGCGGCCATAGGCATAGGAGCCAAAGAGGATGACCCGCTCGGGCTGTCAGCGGCTGGCGATCCTGGCCGACAGCTCCTCGATGCGACTCATCTCGACGGGCACCTTTGCATCTCCCGTCTGCAGGTTCCCCTGCCTCGATCCGAATGGCAAGTGCCGTTCCCGCGACTGCCAGCCACGCAGACATCGTGGCAATAGCCGGGAGGATTAGGACGGAACGGACGCCAGGCGTCCGCGGCGGAGGGAAGCTCGCAGCGTGGGCCGAGGCCCCGGCCGACACATCATGCGTCGGCCGGGGGTCTGCCGAGAAGTGCGTCAGTCCCCGCGCAGGAAGACCACCTTCCGGGCGAGCCGCTCCGCGCCCACGCGCGCCTGCAGGAAGTAGATGCCGTTCGCGGCGGGTGAGCCATCACCGCGCATCCCGCGCCAGGCGAACTCATGCGGCCCCGCGCCGAGCACACCACGGAACAGCGTGGCGACGCGCCGTCCGCTCAGGTCGTGCACGGCCAGGTCCACGTCGGTGGCGCGGTCGAGGTTCAGCGCGAAGCTCGTCTCGCGCGTGAACGGGTTGGGCCGCGCCGCCGAGAGCATCAGCGCCCCCGGCAAGGGCAGCGGCACCGGCGCCGGCGAGGTCGAGAGCTCGAGCGTGACGCCGTCGGGTCCCGAGGCCTGCAGGTCCGCCAGGCCGACCTCGCCGCCCCCGGCCTGGCCGGATCTGAGCGCCAGGCGCAATGTCAGCTCGAGGGCCTCTGGCTCCTCGGCCGGAACCTCGGGACCGAGCCCGACGAGCCCCAGCACCAGCCGCCCATCCACGACCTCGTGCAGCGCGAGCCACTGCGGGTTCGCGGCCGCCAATTCAACGCCCGAGACCTCGTAGCGGTCGAGCGGCAGCGTCAGCGCCAGGCGCGCCGCGCCCAGCCGGTCGGCGCCGAACACGCGCACCGGCACCCGGAGCCCGCCGGCCTCCCACGCGGCCTCACCGATCTGGACCGTCACGTTCGGCTCGGGGCGTCCGGGCATCGTGTCGCGTTCGCCACCGCACAGGATGACGCGCGCGCAGCACAGCACGTCGTCCACGCCCAGGCGCCCGTCCCCGTTGCAGTCGAGCCGGGCGAGCGAAGTGTCGGGACACGGTCCGTTGCCGAGCACGCAGTGGACCATCGAGACGAGGTCGCGCACGTCGAGCTGGCCGTCGAGATTCAAGTCGCACGACGGCCCGGAGCAGATTCGCGCCTCGACGACCACCAAAGTCGCGATCTGACATTCGGGCACGGCGTTCCCGAGCGAGTCGGAGCCGAGCAGATCGTGCACCCTCAGGTGCGTGACCGGCGGCAGCACCGCGCCCTCGATCGGTTCCAGCACCACGGTCAGCGCCGGCGGCGGGATGCAGCGCACGCCGGGGTTGCAGCGCAACGGCACGATGGGCGCGCCCCGCTCGGCGAACATGACGAAGTCGGCGCCGTCGCCGCGCCGCTCCCAGGCGATGTGCATGCCCTCGGCCTGCCCGGTGGGCACGAGCCGCGCGATGCGCAGCCCGGCCGGGGCGAACGAGAGCCTGCCCTGGACCCCCGCGAGCGGCACCTGGGTCGTGAGGATCATGCCCACCTTCGCCGGCCGGCCGGGGCCAACGATCGCGTCGCAGGCGCCGAAGGACCCTGCGTGCTCCCAGTCCGCCATGAGGCAGGGCTCGGGGGTGGGCACCGGGCAGGAGTCCTTCACCGCGAACGCCAGGTTCGCACGGTAGGTCGTCGTGTCGGTGCGGATCGAGTCGCAGAGACTCGTGACCACCATCTCCATCATCAGCTGGTAGTTCCCGGGCGGCAGCCCGGCCAGCACCGTGTCGGCGCACCAGGGCTGCAGGCTCTGGATGCAGACTTCGCACGTATTACAGTCCACATGGATGCGCACTACCGGGGGCTGCGGACCCGGGGCCATGATCGGCGAGGGCAGCAGCTCGAGGCCCCGGAAGCCGCAGCACCCGTCGGGGAACCACCCGGCGATCAAGAATGGGATGGGCCTGCCTGGGCAGATGCGCGGCGGGCAGCCGGCGCAGGGCGGCGGCGGACCGACCTGGATCAGCGAGGTGAATGGCAGCGGCCCGGGCGGCGGCCCGGGCGGCGGCTCGGGGCAGCCGACCATGAAGCGCAGCGAGTCGGGACGCTCCACGTAGCAGAAGCCAGAGTCGCCAAAGACCACGCCGGCGCGGACCCCGTAGTTCAACTGGTGGTATCCGACCGCGAGCCGGCCGAGGGGCACCTCCAGGCTGTCCGGCAGGCACACATCCAGCAGGCACACGTCGAGCATGCGCAGGTCGAGTCGCAACGGCTGCGCGTGGTTCGACCATTCGCAGCCGAGGATCTCGACGCACGGCCGGCACGAGTTGAAGACGATGGTGACGCTGTCGCCGCCACACGGCTGCGCAGGCCGCAGATGCCACCAGTAGGGGATGGGCCGGTGCGGATCGCAGGGACCGGTCTCCTGTGCCGGGGTGGCCTTCGGCGTGAGCGCCAGGCCGATGAGGACCAGGGCCAGCGCGAGGAGGAAGATGCGGAGGGCGTGTCTCATGGCTCACCTGTCGGTTCGGCGCCGGACGGTCGCTGGACCGCGGCGGCGCCAGCTCAGGGCAACCCGGTCATTGGTCGGGCACATCAATGCTCGGCCCCCTGCGGGACCTTGTCAATCGGGATTTCAGGCCCTTCGAGCGAGGCCGGCAGAGCGCGCTCGATGGCCGCGCCGCCCAGCACGCGGCCGCCATCGTAGAACACGGCCAACTGGCCGGGCGTCACGGCGGCCTGGGGCCGGACGAAGCGCGCCTCGCACGCTTCGTCCGCGTGCGGATGGAGCGTCGCGTCCGCACCGCCGTGATTGTAGCGGATCTTGACCATTGCGCGCGTGCCGTCCGCGGGCGGCGCGCTCGTCAGCCATTGGACGCGCGCGGTGACGAGCCCCGGCACCTTCAGCCGGGCGCGCGGACCCACCACGACGGCGTTCCGCCCGGCATCCACCGCGAGCACGTAGAGCGGCTCGGCCGCCGCGAGTCCCAGCCCGCGGCGCTGGCCCACGGTGTAATGGATGACGCCGCGGTGCGTGCCCAGCCTGCGGCCCTCCGAGTCCTCGAATGGCCCGGGCGTGGTGCCGCGCGTCCCGCCCAGGCTTCGCGTGATGAAGCCGGCGTAGTCACCGTCGGGCACGAAGCACAGGTCCTGGCTCTCGGGCCGGTCCCAGAGTGCCAGCCCGAGCCGGCGGGCGTGCCCGCGCACCTCGCCCTTGGTGAGCGCGCCCAGCGGGAAGAGCAGCCGCGGCAACGCAGCGCGGGGCGTAAGCGCCAGCGCGTAGGACTGGTCCTTCGCGGCGTCGGCGGCGCGCAGCAACGCGGGCGTACCGTCCGGAAGCGGCTCGAGGCGCGCGTAGTGGCCGGTCGCCAGCCGGTCGGCGCCGAGCGAGTCCAGGCGCCCGAGCAGGTCGCCGAACTTGAGGTGCCGGTTGCAGAGCGCGCACGGGTAGGGCGTGCGCCCCGCGAGGTAGTCTTCGAGGAACGGCTTCAGCACGTGCGCGCGGAACGCCTCCCCGGCCTCGACCACGTAGTGCGGAAACCCCAGCCGCCGCGCGACCGCGCGCGCCTGCTCTGTGGCCTCGAGCGTGCAGCAGGCGCGCGGTGCCGCGGGCGTCTGACCGTGGCACCAGAACTTCAGCGTCACTCCCGTCACCTCGTGACCCTGCTCGGCAAGCAGCGCTGCGGCCACGCCGGAATCCACGCCGCCGCTCATCGCGACCAGCACGCGCAGCCGTCCGCTCACGCACCACCCCCGGCACCCACCGCCCGCACCGCGCGCACGGCTTCCCCCACCGCGGCAATGACCTGCTCCGTCTCCACCTCCGTGGTGGTGCGCCCCATCGAGAAGCGCAGGGCGCAGACGGCCAGCTCGCGCGGCACGCCCATGGCCGCGAGCACCGGCGAGGGCTCCACCGCGCCGCTGGCGCAGGCCGCCCCGGCCGAGACCGCGATGCCGCGCGCGTCCAGCGCCATCAGCAAGTGGTCGCTGCGCGCCCCCGGGAACGACGCGTTCACGGTGTTGGGCAGCCGCGGTCCGCGTGCGCCGTGCACCACGAGGTCGGGCACGGCCACGCGCAGGCCCCGCTCGAATCGCTCGCGCAGCGCGAGCAGGCGCACGGCCTCGGCCCGCTGCTCGCAAGCCGCCAGCTCGGCTGCCAGCCCCAGCCCCACGATGCCAGGCACGTTCTCGGTGCCGCCGCGCCGGCCGCGTTCGTGGCCGCTGCCGCGGAAGAGCGGCTCGAAGGGCGCGCCCCGGCGCACGATCAGGGCGCCCGCGCCCTTGGGCCCGCCGAACTTGTGCCCCGAGACGACCAGGTAGTCCGCGCCCAGGATCTCGAAGTCCACGGGGATCTTGCCCGCGGCCTGCACCGCATCGCACAGGACACGCAGGCCCCGCCCGCGGGCGCGCCGCGCGATCTCCGCCACCGGCTGGAGCACACCGGTCTCGTTGTTGGCGAGCATCACCGCGACCACCGTGGTGCCCGCGGGCAGCGCGTCCAGCGCCGCCGGCGGCACCCAGCCGTCCGGGAGCACCGGCAGGTGCTCGACCTCGAAGCCCGAGCGCGCAAGCACCTCGGCCGCACCGTGCACGGCGTGGTGCTCGATCGCCGGGAAGGCGATGCGCCGGCCCTGCGGCTCGAGCGCCCAGGCGGCGCCGATCAGCCCGGCGTGATCGCCTTCGGTGCCACCGCTGGTGAAGACCACGTCATCGGGGCGGGCATGGAGCAGCGCGGCCACTTGCTCGCGGGCGCGCTCGACCGCGGCACGGGCGCGCTGACCCTCGCGGTGCAGGCTAGACGGGTTGGCGGGCAGGCCGGCGAGGCACTCGCGCACGGCCTCGACGACCTCGGGGCGCACGGGAGCGGAGGCGTTGTGATCGAAGTAGATCATGACGTCAGAGTGCCCCTGGAAGAGCGGCCAGGCAAGGCGGGCGTGTTCACGCGGGGCGGGCAGCCGGAATCGCCGGGCTCAAGCGCCGGGGGCCCGCCCGCAGGCAGGCCCCCGGCGCGACTCGGGCCTGGAGTCACCGGCCGATGTATCTCTCCAGCACGTCGATGCTCTCACGAGCGCTGATCGCCTCGGGCGAGGTGGGCGCGAGTTCGACGACCTTGCGCCACATCCGGACCGCATCCTTGTAGATCCCTGCGTCCGCGAAAGCCACGCCGAGCGTGAAGTAAGCGCAGTAGGACCGCGGGGACTTCTTGATGATCTCCTGCAGCAGCGCCGTGGCCTCGGCGTGCTTGGCCTGGGAGTAGAGCGAGCTGGCCAGCCGGCACGAGGCCACCGAGTCGTCCGGGAACTGCGCGAGCGCCTCGCGGTAGTGGACCTGCGCCACGTCCGCCTGGCCGTTGGCGTCGAACGCGGCGCCCAGGTTGACGCTGACGCGGTGGTCCTTCGGCCGCAGCACGTGTGCCTTGGTCAGCACCTTGATGGCGTGGCCGACATTGTCCTGGTCCAGGTACATGACACCCAGGGCATAGAGGTCATCAAATCTGGTGGAGTCCTTTGCAACCGCCTTCTCCAGTTGTGGCAGGGAATCCGCGGCAGCAACCAGAGCAGGGCTCTTCTCGACCGCCGGGGCGCCGGCATTGCCCTGGGCGCACACCGGTGAGGCCACTACCGCCACGAGGCTCAGGCACAGCGGAATCGTCATCAGACGCTTCACGGGATCCACTCCTTCTTGGGTCGGTGGGAGCTGCGACAAGGCCGAAATGGTAGCACGGGGCGCAAGGAGCATCCAGCAGCCGACACGGGGGACGTGGGCGCCGCTCCGGGGGCCGGCCTGCGTGCGGAGCTGCGCCGGGATGGGCTACAGTGCCGACTCCGTGCCCCACGTCATGACCGCTTCTCCCATTGCCCCCGCCCGGGTCCGCCGCGTGCTGCTCGTACGGCCGCGATTCCTCGGGGACATCTGCCTCACGCTGCCCGCGCTCGACGCAGTGCGCGCGGCCTGTCCCTTGGCGCGCATCGCCTACGTGGTCGAGCACGGAGCCGCACCGCTGCTCGAGGGCGACCCGCGGGTGGACGAATTGATCGTCGCGCCCACGAATGCCGGTGCCGCCGCGACCGTCGCGCTGATCACCCGCCTGCGGCGCTTCGCGCCCGAGGTGGCGCTCGACTTCTTCTGCAACCCGCGCACCGCGCTCTGGACCTTCCTCTGCGGCGCGCGCGTCCGGGTCGGCTACCCCGGCAAGGGCTGGCGCTCCACGCTCTACACGCACCACGTCCGCCCGCGCACGCTCTCGGCCGTGGGCTTCCACCTGGCCTCGCTCGCCGCGCTGGGCTGGCCGGCGCCCGAGACTACGCCACGACTGCACGTGCGCGAGGAGACCCGCGCGGCGGCGCGCGCGGCGTTGGCCGCGCTCGGCGTGCCGGACGGCGCCCGGCTGGTGGGCTTCCACCCCGGCGCCCGCTGGCCGACACGCCGGTGGGCTCCCGGGCGCTTCACCGCGCTGGCCGCGCGCTTCCTCGAGGCCTGGCCCGACGGTGTGGCGCTCGTGACGGCCGGGCCGGGCGAGGAATCGCTGGCGTCCGGCGTGGCCGCGCCGCTGGGCGGGCGCGCGCGGGTCGTCGCCAACTGGCCGCTCGCGCGCCTGGTGGCCCTGCAATCGCTGTGCGCGGCTTTCGTGTGCGGGGATACCGGCCCCGTGCACACCGCGGTCGCGGTCGGCACGCGCACGCTCGGCCTGTACTCGAAACAGCGGCCGGTCGCGCTCTTCCCCTATCCGGCCGAGACCGGCCACCGCGCCTATCACGCGCGCGCCGAGTGCAGTCCGTGCGCCCGCGACCACTGCGAAGACCTGCGTTGTCTCGAGCGCCTGACGGTGGATGGAGCCTGGGAGCGGTTGTCGGCTATGCTCGCTGCGGCGCACCTTGGAGGTCACTGACCATGTCACGCCCCATCATCACCTTCACCTCGGACTTCGGCCGCAGGGATTGGTTCGTGGGCGTGGTGCACGGCGTCCTCTACCAGGTCTGCCCCGAGGCCCACATCGTGGACCTCACACACGACATACCGCCGGGGAACGTCGCCCGCGCCGCCTTCCTGCTCGAGGCGGCCGCGCCCGATTTCCCGCCGGGCACCGTGCACCTCGCGGTCGTGGACCCGGGAGTAGGCACGGCGCGGCGCGCGCTGGCGGTGGCGGCGCGCGGACAGGCCTTCGTCGGCCCCGACAACGGGATCCTCGAATGGGCGCTGCGTCACCCGGGAGCCCGCGCCTGGACGCTGACCGGAGCGCGCTGGTTCCGCCAACCGGTCTCGCGCACCTTCCACGCCCGCGATGTCTTCGCGCCGGTCGCCGCGCACCTCGCCGGCGGGGTGGCCCCCGACCGTCTGGGCCCCGAGGCGCGCGACCCTGTGCGGCTGCCGCACTCCGCGCCGGAGATCCGCGACGACGTCATCGAGGGCTGCGTCATGTTCGTGGACCACTTCGGCAACGCGCTCACGAACATCGACGCCGAGGACCTGGCGCGCGCCTTCCCCGACGTGCCCGAGCGGGCGCTCGAAGTGCGGGTGCTGGACCACACGATCCGCGGCCTCGCGCACTCCTACGGCGAGCACCCGCTGGGCACGGTGATGGCGGTGGTGGGCTCGAGCGGACGGATCGAGTTCGCTCAGGTCGGCGGCGATTGCGCCACGCGTCTGGGCATCGGCGCGAGCGACCGCGTCCAGGTGCGCCGGCTGCGCGCCGCACCGCCCGAGAGCGAGCCGGAACCGCCCGGGCACTAGCCTCGCCCGCAGGGCGTTCCGCCAGGACATGACGAATCCCCGGCCTCCGCGGAGCCCGGGGATTCTCGTCGTCCAGGCTAGCGTTTCCCGCCCGTCCGAGCCGGCTTGACGGCCTTCGCCGGCTCGCCCAGTGAGAGGCTCATGAGTCTCGTCGCCTGCGGGAACAGGTCGAGCGCGGCGTTCAGCTGCACGTCGTTCTCGACCAGGATCCGGTAGCGTGTCGTCTGCCCGAGGTTCGCCGAGGTGGAAAGATCCGCGCGCAGTTGACGCAGGATGAAGAGCCGGTCGGCCTGCCAGACCGAGTCCGTGACGACCACCTTGCCCTTGACCATCGACTCGCGCAGCTCCGCCCACTCGGCTTCGCTCAGCGTGAAGTCCGGGCCGAACGAGCTCTCAGTCCACTGCGTGTCCTTGTGCGTGACGGTCACATAGTGCGCGGCGAACGGGAAGAACGCCCGCTTCTGGATCATGTCGATCTGCGGACGGGTCAGGTACGGGCCGTCCTTGAGGATCACGTCGGGATAGATGCCGCCACCGCCGTAGATCTTCCGGCCGGCCACGGTCTTGAACTGCGGCCGCTTGGCCAGCACCGAGTCCGGCGGCACGTCGCCCTCGTAGGCCTCCTCGCGGTACTCCTGCTGGTCCTTGCCCGCGTAGTCGCGCTGGATGAGCCGCCCGCTCGGCGTGTAGTACTTGGCGATGGTGAGCAGCAGCTTGCCCTGGCTCCCGCCCGGGCCCAGGGCGACTTGGTTCTGGACCAGCCCCTTGCCGAACGAGTTGGTACCCGCCACCAGGCCGCGGTCCAGGTCCTGCACCGCGCCGGCCACGATCTCCGAGGCCGAGGCGCTGCCGTGGTCGATGAGCACGATGAGCGGCTCGTCGGTGGCGATGCGGGGCCGGTCGGAGCTGCGGTAGTCGGCGTTCGCGGTGGGGATGCGGCCGCGCGTGTAGACCAGCAGCTTGTCCCTGGGCACGATCTGATCGAGGACGTCCACCGCCTGGTTGAGCAGCCCGCCCGCGTTGGCGCGCAGGTCGATCATGAGCGACTTCATGCCGGCTCCCTGCAGGGTCGCGAGCGCCTTCTCGAGCTCCTCGCCGGTCGTGGCCGAGAATCGGATGATGCGCACGTAGCCCACGCCCGGCCGGATCATGTAGGCGTAGGGGATGCTCTCGATCGGGATCTTGGCGCGCTCGATCGAGAAATTCATCGGCTCGGGTTCGCCCTCGCGCACGATCGTGACCTCGACCGTGGTGCCCGCCGGCCCGCGCAGCAGCTTGAAGACGTCGTCGTTGGTGAGGCCGCGGGCGAGCGGCTTGGCGTCCACCTGGGTGATCCGGTCGCCCGCGCGCAGCCCCAGCCGGAACGCGGGCGTGCCCTCGAGCGGCGAGATCACGACGATGGCGTTGTCGCGCAGTTCGAACTGGATGCCGATGCCCGAGTACTCGCCGCGGAACTCCTCGTCCATGCGCTCCGCGCGCTGCGCCGGCAAGTAGACCGAATGCGGGTCGAGGGTCTTCAGCATGCCGTCGATGGCACCGCGGATGAGCTTCTCGCTGTCGGGCGCCTCGACGTAGTTCTGCTGGACCACGTTCAGCACCTGGCCGAACAGGTGCAACTGGGTCATCAGGTCGTCGGTCGCCTGCAGGCCCCGCGCGAGGCCGAAGCCCAGCAGGAGCGCCAGCGCCATGGCCGCCACGAGGGGGCCGGTCCGTCTGCCGCGCATCAATGCCATCGGTGGCGCCTTTCGAGAGTCGTCTTCGGGAGCAAGGGTCATCGGTACATCCGTGACAAGTCTAAGGCCGCGGGCACCAGTTCCTGAAACGGCCCGGATCCGCCACGGGCAGGGAGTCGTGAATCCCGCGAGTCGTGGACCGGTCCAACCGGCGCATCCGGGCAGACAACCTGATGCACGGCGGGGCGATGGGCCCCGTCGAGCACGATCATACCCGCGCGGGGCACGTACGGGCGCTCCGACCTCACGGGCGCTGCAAGACCGCGGCTGGGCGAACTGACCCTGACACCCCGACCGATTGACAGCCATGCGCCGCTCCCCCACCTTCCGCGCCATGAATGCACGTCGGACGATCGCGCGCCGCATGATGACCGGGCTGCCGGAGAGTGGGCTCACGCCCGTCTGGGAGCGGGACTTCGCCGCGTTCCCGCCCGCCGGGGTCCTCGTTTTCCGTCGCGATTTCCGCGACCTCGAGGATCTGCGGCGGCTGGCCGTGCGCCTGCGCGAACTGGCGCGGCCGCAGCGCCTCTTCATCGCCGTGGACGAGGAAGGTGGCTTCGTCTCGCAACTGCGCGGCCACCTGCTGGTGCCGCCCAACGCGGCGCTGCTGGCGCGCGGGGCCGGGCCCGGGGACATCGAGTGGGCGGCGCGCGTCACCGGCCAGCGCCTGCGCGCGCTGGGTGTGGATTGGGACTTCGCGCCAGTGGCCGACGTGAACGCGCTCCCCGCGAACCCGGTCATCGGCCCGCGCGCCTACGGCACCGACGCCAAAGCCGCAGCGCACGGCGTCGCGGAAGCAGTGCGCGGCTTCCAGGCCGCGCGCGTGGCCTGCTGCCTGAAGCACTTCCCCGGGCACGGCTCGACCGCACTCGACTCGCACCTGGCGCTGCCGGTCTGCGACGCGGACCGCGTGACGCTCGAGCGCCGCGACCTCGAACCCTTCCGCGCCGCCTGCGGCGCACCGGCGGTGATGACCGCGCACGTGCTCTACCCGGCGCTGGACGCCGCACGGCCCGCGACCTTCTCGCGCGCGATCGTGCGGGGCCTGCTGCGCGGTACGCTCGGCTTCAAGGGTGTCTGCATCACGGACGCGCTCGAGATGAAGGGCGCGGCCGGCGGGCGCACGCCCCTCGATGCCGCCATGCTCGCGCTCGAGGCGGGCTGCGACCTGCTGCTCGTCGCACGCGACGACGGTTCCATGCCGGCCCTGCAGACCGGGCTCGCCGAGGCCCTCGAGAGCGGTTGGCTCGACCGCGTGGACTTCGAGACCTCCGCAGAGCGGATCGAGTCTTTCGGGCGCGCCTGCCCAGAACCCACGGTGGAGGAACTGGCGCAGCCGCTCGCGACCCTCACGCCGGTGGACTGGGAGGAACGGCTGGAGCGCATCGCCACGCGCGGGCTGGTGGTCCGCGGCGCGCTGCCGCGCGAGGCGGTCGCACTGCCCTGGCGCGTCGAGGCGCCGGACTGCCTCGAAGGCCCGGGCTTCCGCGGCTGCCTCGCGAGCGCCGGCCTGCCCATGCGGCTGCTGCTCGGCGAGCCCGGGGCGGGCGAACCGCCGGGCGTCGAGTTCGTCGCGATCGCGAGCCGCGTGCCACTGGCGGACTCCGAGTTCGAGCGCCTGCGCGCACTCTGCCGCGCGCGCCCGACGGTGCTCGTGGGCCTGCAGAACGATGCCTTCCTCGACGCGCTGCCCGAGGCCGCGGTTCGCATCTCGGCCGCGGACGCCACGCCGCTCACGCGGCGGGCCGTCTCGCGCGCGATCGCGGACCTGTGGCGGGCGGC
>Ga0315273_10003340_pt1 | contig 19307 bp, 18 predicted proteins | sample YL17G02_0_MG_FD_205753 | JGI IMG/M metagenome (GOLD analysis project Ga0315273, IMG submission 205753) | Sediment microbial communities from Yellowstone Lake, YNP, Wyoming, USA - YL17G02_0 | ecosystem: Environmental > Aquatic > Freshwater > Lake > Sediment | place: USA: Wyoming | collected...
GCAGCTCGCGGATCTTCGGCAGCACGAGGCGAAGCGAGATGAAGGAGACGTCGACGACCGCGACGTCGACCGGCTCGGGAATGGACGAGGGCGATAGCGCGCGGATGTTCTGGCGCTCGATCACCACTACTCGTGGATCTTTGCGAAGCCGCCAGTCGAGTTGGCCGTAGCCGACGTCGACTGCATAGACACGCCGGACTCCGTGCTGGAGAAGGCAATCCGTGAAGCCGCCGGTCGACGCGCCAACGTCGAGGGCGACCCGTCCCGAGAAGTCGACGCCCAGCGCGCGGAGCGCGCCGTCGAGCTTCTCGCCACCCCGGCTGACGAACCGCGGCCGCTTCCCGACCGCGACGGCCGCATCCGGCGCCACATTCTCGGACGGCTTGGCAGCTGGCCGATCGCCAACGCGCACTTCGCCCGCGAGGATCATGCGCTGCGCCTCTTCACGGGACTTCACCAGACCTCGGGCGACGAGAAGGACGTCGAGGCGAGTCTTGGGCATCTCCGGCTACCGGCTACCGGCTTCCGGCGTCCGGCAAAGACGCCGCGCTGCCTTTCCGGTAACCGGTAGTCGGTAACCGGTAGCCGTCCTTTTCACAACGCCCGCTCCACGACGCGACGCGCGATCTCCCGCAGCGGCTCAGCGCTGGCACCGAATTCACCGAGCGCCGCGAGGCCCTGCTCCAGCAACTCGCGGAGCAATTGACGGGCGCGCTCGACCCCCAGCGCCGCGGGGTAGGTCGACTTGCCGCGCTCGCGGTCGCGCTGCGCCGACTTGCCGGTGACCTGAGTGTTGCCGAGCTCGTCGAGCAGGTCGTCGGCGATCTGGAAGGCCAAGCCGATCGCTTCACCGTAGGCCGATAGACTCGCGAGAGCCCGCGCGTCCGCCCCGGCGAGGATTGCGCCGATGCGGACGCAGGCACGCAGCAGCGCGCCCGTCTTGCGGCGGTGGATGGACTCGACCCGGCGCGGGTCGGCTTCGGCGCCTTCGGCGAGGATGTCCGCCGTCTGTCCTCCGACCATTCCCTCGGCACCCGCCGCAACGGCGAGCTCACGAATCGCCGCGAGCCGGCGCTCGGCAGCGAGCCCGCAGTCGGCGCTGAGGACGGCGAATGCCTCGGTCAGCAAGGCGTCTCCGGCGAGGACCGCGACAGCCTCGCCGAAGACCCTGTGGTTCGTCGGGCGGCCGCGGCGGAGATCGTCGTCGTCCATCGCCGGCAGATCGTCGTGGATCAGAGAGTAGGTGTGCACCATCTCGGCCGCACAAGCGAACGGAAGGAGCGGACGAGGGTCGGCGCCGAGTGCCTCCGCGGCCGCGAGCACGAGGATCGGGCGGATGCGCTTGCCGGGCGACGTCAAGCTATACTCCATCGCCTCGAGCAGTCGGGGCTCCACCCTCGCGCGCCTCTCGCGCACGAGCTCGCCGAGGGCGGCGTCGACCTCCGTCGTCCGCCGCCGCAGATACTCGTCAGTCGTCACGCTTCGGCTCCTCCATCTCGCGAAGCTCGGCTTCGCCGGCGGCGTCGCGCGTCAGCACCTCGAGCTTCCGCTCTACCTCCTCGAGGTGCGTGGAGAGCTCGCGGACGAGCCCGATGCCCTTCTCGAAGAGTGCGAGCGCCTCCTCGAGCGGCAGGTCCGCGCTTTCGAGCTTCTCGACGATTCCCTCGAGATCGCTGAGACGTTCTTCGAACTTCATCGATCGGGCCTCCCGGTCGCCGGCTACCGGCTACAGGCTACCGCAAAAGACTTCGCGGGTCCTTCCTACCGTAGGCGGTAGCCGGTAGTCGGTAGCCGTCCTTTCAATCCAGATTGCGCTCCAGTAAGGCCTCGGGATCGATGCGCGCATCCGCGACGCGCACCGCGAAGTGGAGGTGCGGACCCGTAGCACGACCCGTCATGCCGACTTGGCCGATCTCCTGGCCCTTGTCCGCCATCGCTCCGCGCCGAACCGTGAGCCTCGACAGATGCACGTAGAGCGTGAAGAGCCCGAAGCCATGATCGATCACCACCGTGTTGCCCGTGAAGAAGAGATCGTGCGCGAGCACGACGCGGCCGCGGTTCGACGCGTGAACCGGCGCGCCTTGCGGCGCGCGGAAGTCCATGCCGGCGTGCGGGCTCCGCGGCTCACCGTTGAAAAAGCGCCGTAGGCCGAACGGGGATCCGGCTGCACCTTCGGACGGCGGCACGAACTCGCCTCGCCAGTAGCGGTCCGGAGGGCTCCGTTCCCAGAGTCCAGCGAGCAGACGCTGCTCGCGGTCTATCCGGCGGAGCGTTGCGGCATCGGGCGCGACGTAGGCCTTCGGCACCATCAGCCGTTCTTCGGGAAATGTCTTGTCGCGAACCTCGAGCTCCGCCCGCACCCGCATTCCGTCCCGATACTCGACCTCGATCGGGTAGCGGCCCGAGCGCCGGTCGAGGTCGATGCCGACGAGCGCGGCCGAGCCCCCCGCGGCAGCGAAAAATCGCAGGCGCTTGCCGTCGAAGGTTCCGTTCGGAGCAGAAGCATCCGTGCGGACCACGGCGAGACCGCCAACCGGGACGGCGGGTGGATCCACGGTCACCGAATGCGCGGCGGAGAGCTCCGGCGCCGCTGCGAGCCACAGAGCGGCCAAGAACGTCTCCACTCCTAGCCGCTCAGCCATCCTCATCCTCGCGGGACTCGACTCGGGCACGAAGCCCGCCGCGGGCGAGCCGGATGCGGAGCTCCTCGCCCGGCTGCACCTCGCTCGCGGCGCGCAGCGGAGTCGCCCCTGCGGTCTTCCAGACGACCGCATAGCCGCGCTCGAGCACGCCGAGCGGCGAGAGGCTCGACAAGGACGCCGCGAGCCGCGCCAGCCGCTCGCGCGCGATCGCCGCGCGATGCCGCATCGAAGCCGAGAGCCGGGGAACCGCCTCCTCGATTCGCGCGCGATCCCCGGCGACCCGCCGCGCGGGAGAGGAAAACAACAGCCGCTGCTCGAAACCGATCACGGATTCGCGCGACCCGGCGAGAGCGCGGCGCGCGGCGCGGAGCAACCGAAGCCGGATTTCGATCGTCCGAGCCCCGGCCGAGCGAATCGCGCCTCGAGGGTCGCGCAGGCGCGCACGCAACGAGCGGACGATCCGATAACCCTTCTCGAGATGGCGTTCGAGCGCGCGCTCGAGCGCACGGCGGTGCTCCTCGAGCTTCGCCACGAGCTCCCGCTTGAGCGGCACGACGAGCTCCGCGGCGGCGGTCGGCGTGGGCGCGCGCGCATCGGCGACCAGATCGGCGATCGTCACGTCGATCTCGTGCCCGACCGCCGACACCACCGGCACCCGACACCCCGCGATCGCCCGCGCCACGCTTTCATCGTTGAACGCCCAGAGATCTTCCACCGAGCCGCCGCCGCGGCCGACGATCAGCACCTCGACCTCGGGCACCGCGCAGATCTCGTGAATGCCGGCGGCGATCTCGCGCTCGGCACCGAGGCCCTGGACGCGGACGGGGCGGACGATCACGCGGAGATTCGGAAATCGAGCACGCAGCATGATGAGAATGTCGTGAATCGCGGCGCCGCCGAGCGCCGTGACGACGCCAACGCAACGCGGCAGGTACGGCAGCGGTCGCTTGCGCTCCGCCGCGAGCAGCCCCTCGGCAGCGAGCTTGTCGCGCAACTGCTGGAGCTGCAGGCGCAGCGCGCCGAGCCCGCGCGGCTCGAGGGACTCGACGTAGAGCTGCAGCGTCCCTCGCGCCTCGTAGAGTCGCACGCGCCCGCCGGCCACGACCTCGAGGCCATCGCTCGGCCGGAAGCGGATGCGCGCCGCGGCGCTGCGGAAGAGCACGGCGGCGAGCTGCGCCTCTTCGTCCTTCAGCGTGAAGTAATAGTGGCCGGAAGGGGCCGCGCGGAAGTTCGAGATCTCGCCGACGACCCAGACCCCGTCGAGACCGCCTTCGAGCGCATGCTGAATCCGGCGCGCGAGCTCCGCAACGGTGAGAACACGCGGAGCCGTGGGCGCCGAGCGAAGACGGCCGTTCACCCCGTTTCCGTGGACTGGTTCGTCACGGCCTTGAAGACCTTCCAGCTCTTCAGGAGCTCGAGCGCTCGGTCGAGCTGCGGATCGCGGCCGGTCTCACCCTCGCGCACCTCCGCCACCGCCGACGCGCCCGGAGGCTCTCCCACGGGCGTTTGGGATTGCGGCTGTGTCGCGCCGCCGGGTTTCTCCGCGTCGCCGGGCTTCGCGGGCTTCTCCGGCTTCTCCGGCTTCGCCGGCTGCGGATTCCCGTTGTTGAAGTGACCGCGCAGGTTCTCCTCGCGGAGGAAGTCCCCCACCTCGTTCTGCGCGCCTGAGGGCTTCGCCGCCGCGAGCTCGTTGCTCATGATGATGTCCGGCGTGATGCCGGTGGCTTGGATCGAGCGTCCGCGCGGCGTGTAGTAGCGCGCCGTCGTCAGGCGCAACGCCGAGTTGTCGCCGAGCGGCAGGATCGTCTGGACCGAGCCCTTGCCGAAGGTCTGCGTGCCGAGGATCAGCGCGCGCCGATGGTCTTGCAGGGCACCCGCGACGATCTCCGCCGCGCTGGCGCTCCCGCCGTTCACCAGCGCCACCATCGGGCACTCGACGTGGTTCTTCCGCTTGTGCGCGTAGTAACGCTGCTTCTGGCTCTCCAGCCGACCGTCCGTGTAGACGATCATGCCCGCATCCAGGAACAGATCGGACACGCGCACGGCCTGAGTGAGAAGGCCACCCGGATTGTTGCGGAGATCGAGCACCAGACCTTCGAGCTTACCGCCGCTCTGCTTGCCGAGCGTTTCGATCGCCTTCTCGAGATCCTCGTCCGTGCGCTCCTGAAATTGCGTGAGGCGCACGTAGCCGTACCCCTTTTCGAGCGGCCGCGACTTGACGCTCTGAATCTGAATGTTCTCGCGCGTGACCTGCACGTCGAAGAGATCGGCGGCGCCCTCGCGCCGTAACGTGAGCTTGACCTTGGTGCCCTTCGGCCCGCGCATCTTCTTGACCGCTTCCACCAAGCTCATGTCCTTTGTGAACTCGCCCTCGATCTTCAGGATCTGATCGCCCGGCTTGATTCCCGCTCGGAAGGCCGGCGTGTCTTCGATCGGCGAAACCACCGTGATAATACCGTTCTTCACCGTGATCTCGATGCCGAGCCCTCCGAAGCTACCCTGCGTGTCGACCTGCAACTCGCGGTAGAGGTCGGGGGTGAGATACGCGCTATGAGGATCGAGCGACGTCAACATGCCGTTGATCGCGCCGTCGATGAGCTGCTTGGTCGTAACCGCGTCAACGTAGTTCTTCTGCACGATCGCCAGAATGTTGGTGAAGACCTCGATGTTCTCGTAACTCTCGCGCGCGACCGCTCCGACGGTTTTGACTCCCCCGCTGGCGAGCCAGAGCGCAGCGATCAACGTGACGCTAGCGAGAAGACGCCGCCGCGGCTTCAGGAAGGACATCGATGTCTACCTCCAGAGTACAATTTTTTTATTGTACACCGCGCAAAACACGCCTGCAACGCGGCGGGGACGCTTCACGGTCTGAGCAGTTTCCGACGCAGCGACTGATTCCAGCGAGTCCGGTCTTCGCGGAAGACCGCACAGGCCGCGAAGCGTCCTTGAGCGTCGTCGATCCGCGAAGACGTTTGCTTGCAACCCACGGACGATTCTTCTATTTGAATGCCCTACTTCGCCTGCGTAGGTTGAATGATCTCGCCACGTACTCTGCTCACCACGGGCCAACTGGCGCTTCTTGGGCTCGCGGCTCTCTTTTCGGCGAGCACGGTCAACGCCTGGATCGCCGGTCGCTTCCGTAGCCGTCCGGCGCTATCCGCGAGCCAGCCGGCGGAAGCCGCCCCGGCAACCAAGCATCCGCTCGCCTACTATGCTCCGATCACCACGAAGGACGTCTTCAATCCGCCACGCGCCGCCGGCCCGGAACAGCAGGTGCAGACCGTCCCGCTCAACGCCAAGCTCTTGGGCACCGCACCCGGCGTAGGCATCGATTCCTTCGCGATCATCCACGACGAGGCAAACAAAACGGAGCAGCTCTACCGCGTCGGGGACAAGCTGCAGAACCGCACGCTCATCGGGGTCGAATGGGGCCGAGTGGTGCTGGAAGGCAGCCAGGGAGAGGAGATCCTCAAGATCGTCGAGCCCGGCGGGAAGGCCGGCACCGCGCCCGCCGCGCCTGCGGCGGGGAGCGGTTCCGTGCAGCAACGTGGCGACAGCGACTTCGTCATCGATCGTGCCGAGGTCGACAGGGCCATGGAGAACATGAATCAGCTCTTCACCCAGATCCGTGCGGTGCCGCATTTCCAAGACGGGAAGGCGGCCGGGTTTCGTCTGTTCGCCATCAAGCAGGATTCGGTCTTCGAAAAGATCGGCTTGAAGAACGGCGACATCATCACGCGGATCAACGGAAACGAGCTCACGGATCCGGCTCGCGCAATGGCGCTCATCCAAGAGCTGCGCAACGAGGGCCGCGTCACGGTCGACGTGAACCGGAACCGGCAACCGGCGACTCTCAACTACGAGATCCGGTGAGACTGCGCACGATCGCCCTCGGGCTCGCGGGAATCTTGGTCCTGTGGGCGGTCGCCGCAAGAGCGCAGACGCGCAAGTCCCCCACTCGTCCCGCTGCTCCGACCCCGGCGACCCCCGCAGCGCCCGAAACGATTCGGGTCGCGCCCGGTGCCGCGGCGGAGAAAGTTCCCGAGAAGCAGCTCATCACCATGGACTTCCAGGACGTCGAGATCGGCGTGCTGGTCAAGTTCATCAGCGAGATCACCGGCAAGAATTTCATCCTCGACGAGAAGGTGCGTGGCAAGGTCACCGTGATCTCGCCGACCAAAATCTCGATCGACGAGGCCTATCGCGTTTTCCAGTCGATCCTCGATGTCAAAGGCTTCACGACGCTGCCGGCCGGCCCCGTGATCAAGATCGTCCCGGTTCGCGACGCCAAGGATTCCGGTGCACCGCTCGCGCCAAAGGCAGCTACGGGCGATCAGTTCATCACCCAGCTGGTGCCGCTCAGCTTCATCGAGCCGAGCACGCTGGTGCCGGTGCTGCAGCCGATGGTGTCCAAGGACGGGCTCATCAGCGGATACGACGCCGCCAACGTGCTCGTGCTCATCGACACCGCATCCAACATCGAACGGCTGCTGGCGATCATCTCCCAGCTGGACATCGAAATACCCGAGCGCGGCATCGAGATGGTCCATCTCGAGAATGCCTACGCGGAAACCGTCGCCAAGACGCTCCAGGAGGTGCTCGAGGCACAAGGTGAGCGTACCGGGGGCAAGGGCGGAGTGGCCCCCGCGCCTGCCGCGAGGCCGGGCCAGCCCGCAGCCGCGGGAGGAGCGCCGAGCGCCGGAGCGTTCAAGGTGATCGCGGACGAGCGTACCAATTCCGTCATCGCGCTCGCCAATCCGGCGCAGATGCGCATGATCCGCCAGCTCATCAAGGATCTCGACAAGCACCTCGAGGGCGTCTCGAAGATTCACGTCTATGCGCTGAAGTACGCCAACGCGACGGAGATCGTGCAGGTGCTGTCGGATCTAGTCGGCGGGGGCGGCGGGGGCGGCGGACAGCGCGGCGCCGGCGGCGCGGCGGGCACCGCCAACGCCCGACGCACGACGCGTCAGCAGCAGCGCCAATCGAGCACATCCCGAACGCAGACCGGCTCCCGCTTCGGCGGCACCACGGGGCAGGTGCTCGGCGGCACCGCCGGTGGAACCGGCGGCCCCCCCGGGCAAGGGGGCCCGACCAGCGCAGTCGGAGGCGGCGGTGAGTTCGTCGGCGAGGTCCGCATCACCGCCGACCCGTTCACCAACTCGGTGATCATCAGCGCCAGCCCGCAGGACTACGACGTGTTGAAGCGCGTGATCGGCGAGATCGACGTCCCGCGCAAGCAGGTCTACGTCGAGGCGATCATCTTCGAGATCTCGCTCCAGAAGTCGCTCGCGCTCGGCTTCGAGTACCAAGGCGGCACCGCGCTCGGCAACGATGCCTTGGGCCTCGCCCGCTTGAACTTCACCAGCCTGAACCAGGTGGTCACCAAGCCGCAGACGCTCCAGGGTCTGGTGATGGCGGCCGTCAGCAACCAGACGGTCACGCTTCCCGACGGCACGACGGTGCCGGCCCAGGTGGCGCTTTTCAACGCTCTTCAGAACGACCGAGACGTAAACGTCCTTTCCGCGCCGAACATCCTCACCTCGGACAATCAGGAAGCGGAGATCCTGGTCGGGCAGAACGTCCCGTTCCTCGCCAGCCGTGCGACCGACCAGACCAACCTGTCGAACACCTTCGCCACCGTCGACCGCCAGGACGTCGGCATCACGCTGCGCCTGACGCCGCAGATCTCTCAGGGAGACGTGGTGCGCCTCGATCTCTACGAGGAAGTGTCGGCCCTGGTGCCGAACCCGCTCGTCGACGCGAACCTCGCCGGCCCGACCACGACCGTGCGCTCGGCCTCGACGACGGTCGTCGCGCGCACCGGTCACACGGTCGTGATCGGCGGCCTGATCTCGGACGACGCCGTCTCGACGCAGAGCAAGCTCCCCTTCGTCGGCGACATCCCGGTGCTCGGCAACCTGTTCAAGCAGAACAACGATCGCCGCGAAAAGATCAACCTGCTGATCTTTCTGACGCCGTACGTCGTGCACGACGACGCCGATCTGGAAGAGCTCTCGATCGATCAGCGCGAGCACTTCAAGCGCTACCTGCGCCAGGAGAAGCTCGGGCCTCGCCACTACGAGCAGCTCAACACCCCTTCGTGGAATGCCGCCTCGGCTACCCCCCCGGCCGGCGGCGCGCCCCCCAACCTCGCTCCTGGAGACGCCGGCGCGACCTACGCTCCTCCTCCTACGCCTGCGATCCGGATCGAGCCCTTACGCGTGCCGACACCCCAGGAGCAGGCGGCGGTCGCGCCGCGACCGGTGGCGCCGCCGGCGCCGCCGCCGATCGTGCCGAGCTCGCCGAGCGCCCTCGGCATCCCGACCACCGGCCACCGTTTCGCCATCTTGCTGACGCTCTTCGAGAAGGGCGACGCGCCGCCGGAGCTGCAGACCACGAACGGCTTCGCGACCGTCTACACGCCGATCGACGCCGGCGAGTTCTTCGTCAAGGGTGGCGCCTACGAATACAAGTCGTCGACCTACGAGGCGCGATATACCTGCCTCGAGGTCTTCCCCGACGCCGCTACCGCGCTGTCCGTCTATCCGGAGGGCCGGCCGCTCGAACGCTGGGGCGGCGCAGTGGTGCGCTGGCGACCGATCTCGGCCGAGCAGATGCGCGCGATGGTCGCCGGCGCCTCGCCCTGGAAACGCGCGCGCTGAAACGCGACGACCGGCCACCGACTTCCGGCTACCACAAATGATTTTCGCGAAGGCGCCGGCGCAAGCCGGTAGCCGGCAACCGTTCTGGCACGCGGGCGTGCTTCTCGATAGAATCGTCTCTCGATGAACGGGCTCGAAGCCAATCTCGTCCAGCAGGCGGGCATCTCTCCCGAGGTTCTCGATCGCGCCCGCGAGCGGCTGCGAGACGGCAAGGACATCGGCGACGTGCTGCTCGAGATGGGGGCGCTGACGGCGGATCGCTGGGGAGAGATCGTCGCACAGTATTACGGCTTGCCGTTCATCGACACGCTGCCTACGGACTCGGTCCCTCTCGACCTGGTGACGCGCTTACCCATCCAGTTCGCCAAGCGGCATAACCTCCTGCCCATCAGGGTCGACGGCGATGCCGTCATCGTGGCGACCGCCAACCCGTCGCTGATCGGCCCCATCGACGATCTTCGTCTGCTGTTCGGCAAGGCGGTGCGCGCCGTGGTTGCACCCGCACCGCTCATCGCCGATGCCATCAACAGCGTTTACGACCGCGCCTCGGGATCGACCGCGGAGCTCGTCTCCGGGCTCGACGTGGAGCGCCTCGACCTCATGGCCACCGAGCTCGAAGAGCCGGAGGATCTGCTCGACGCGAGCGACGAGGCGCCGATCATCCGCCTCGTCAACCAACTCATTTTCCAAGCGGTCAAAGACCGCACCTCGGACATCCATATCGAGCCCTTCGAACGGCAGCTCGTCGTGCGCTTCCGCATCGACGGGATTCTCTACGACATCGTCAAGCCGCCGAAGCGCTTCCAGCCCGTCATCCTCTCACGCGTGAAGATCATGGCGGGTCTCAACATCGCCGAAAAGCGCCTGCCCCAAGACGGCCGAATTCGCACCAAGATCGCCGGCAAGGACGTCGACATCCGCGTCTCGGTCATCCCGACGGCCTTTGGCGAGCGCATCGTCATGAGACTTCTCGACCGCTCGGCGACCCTGCTCCCGCTCGACGACCTCGGACTCGCCGGGCAGAACCTGAAGACCGTCCAGCGCCTGATCCATCAGAGCCACGGCATCATCCTCGTCACCGGCCCGACCGGCAGCGGCAAGACGACGACGCTCTACGCGTCGCTGCAAAAGATCAATTCCAACGAGAAGAACATCATCACGATCGAGGATCCGATCGAGTACCAGCTCGCGGGCGTCGGTCAGATGCAGGTGAATCCGAAGATCGAGCTCACGTTCGCCAACGGTCTGCGTTCGATCCTGCGCCAGGATCCCGACGTCATCATGGTGGGTGAGATCCGCGACATGGAGACGGCCGAGATCGCCATTCATGCGGCGCTCACCGGCCACCTCGTCTTCTCGACGCTCCACACCAACGACTCGTTCGGCGCGGTCACACGCCTGGTCGACATGGGCATCGAGCCCTTCCTCGTGTCTTCGTCCGTGATCGCCGTAATGGCTCAGCGTCTACTCCGCCGGGTCTGCGCGAAGTGCCGCACGCGGATCCAACCCACGTCCGAGCAGCTCCGCGAGGTCGGCATCTCGCCCGCACAGGCCGCCACCGGCACCGTTTTTCACGCCGGAACGGGCTGCCCCGATTGCAAGCAGACGGGCTACCGCGGACGGATCGGCATCCACGAGCTCTTGGTCGTGGACGACGACATTCGGGCGCTCATCATGAAGAACGCCGACGCGGCAACGATTCGCCGCGATGCCACCTCGCGCGGCATGCTGACGCTCCGCGACGACGGCACGCGGAAGGTGCTCGAAGGCCTGACCACGATCGAAGAAGTCATGCGCGTGACGCAGGAAGACATCTTAGTCGAATGAGGACTTCAGGCCGGAGACGTCAGGCTTCCAGCAAAGGATTGCGGGGAGACTCTTGTTGAAACCCGAAGCCTGAAGTTCGATCATGCCAGTTTATTCGTACGTCGGCCTGAGTCCCGACGGCAAGAACGTCACCGGGATCATCGACGCCGACAGCCCGCGCGCGGCACGCCTGAAGCTCCGCCGCTCGGGCGTCTTTCCGACCTCGCTAGCGGAGAGCCGCGAAGCGGAGTCCACACCCCGGGCCTCCCGCTCGCTTTCGCGCCTCTTCGAGCGGGTGGGCGCGCAGGAGCTGGCGGTCATGACGCGGCAACTCTCGACGCTCGTTTCCGCGGGCCTGCCGCTCGTCGACTGCCTCTCGGCGCTCATCGATCAGGTCGACTCCGAGCGCTTGAAGCGCATGCTCACGCAGACGCGCGAGCGCGTGAACGAAGGCACCTCACTCGCCGACGCGCTGGCGGAGCATCCCAGAGTCTACAGCGATCTCTACGTCAACATGGTGCGCGCGGGCGAGGCGAGCGGCGCGCTCGACGTCGTGCTGCTCCGACTCGCCGACTACACGGAGTCGACCGCGCGCCTTCGCAGCAAGCTCCGCTCGGCGCTCACCTACCCGGCGGTCATGCTGATCATCGGAACCACGATCCTCTTCTTCCTCCTCTCCTACGTCGTGCCGAAGATCACGCGCATCTTCACCGAGTCGAAGCAGGTCCTTCCGTTGCCGACGCGGATCCTCATGGCGCTTTCCGGCATGCTGTCGACCTGGTGGCCGCTCGTCGTCGTCCTGCTCGCGGTCGTGGCGCTCGCCTTCCGCTATTACGTGCGCACCGAGGCGGGCCGGCAGCGCTACGACCGATGGGTGCTGCGCGTGCCGGTCTTCGGAAAGCTCATGCAGAAGATCGCCGTCGCGCGCTTCTCCCGCACCCTGTCGACGCTGCTGCAGAGCGGCATCGGGCTCCTCCCGTCGCTCGACATCGTCAAGAACATCGTCGACAACCGCGTGCTCTACGATGCCACCGAGGCGGCCCGCGATGCCATTCGCGAAGGCCAGTCAATCGCTCCCCCGCTCAAGAAGAGCGGCATCTTTCCGCCGCTGATGATCCACATGATCGCCGTCGGCGAAAAGAGCGGGCGGCTCGAGGAGATGCTCTTCAAGACGGCCGAGACCTACGAGGGGGAGGTCGACAGCACGATCGCCACGCTGACGACGCTCCTCGAGCCCGTGATGATCGTTTTCATGGGGGGTATAGTCACTTTCATCGTCCTGTCGATCCTGCTGCCGATCTTCCAGATGAGCCAACTGGTTCGATGAGCAAGCCGCCGATCATGGTTTGCCCGCTCGGAGCCCCGCTGGTATCCTGACCCTGCCAACGCGCGAATTTCTCAGCACCGCCTGACGTCGAAACGTTTGGAGAACTGATGCGCCGAACTGCCGGCTTCACACTGATCGAGATCATGGTCGTGGTCTTCATCATCGGCCTGCTCGCGACGATCGTCTCGGTCAACGTGATCGGCCAGACCGATAACGCCCGCATCACCAAGGCCAAGGTCGATCTCAAGCAAATCGAGGAAGGCCTCCATCTGTACAAGCTCGACAACGCGATCTATCCGACCACAGGGCAGGGTCTCGCGGCGCTCGTGCAAAAGCCGTCCGGCGGCCCGCCGCTGCGGCGGTACAATCCCGAGGGCTACATCCAAAAGATTCCGGAAGATCCCTGGGGAAATCCCTACGTGTACCTGAGCGACGGGCAAAACTTCGTGCTCAAGTGCCTCGGCGGCGACGGTGAGCAGGGAGGCGAAGGAAAGAACGCCGACATCGACAGCAGAGACCTCGGATGAAGGCATGAACAATGGCTTCAGGCCCCAGGCTTCAGGCCTGCGGCGCGGGAAGTCTTCTGCGGAAATCCGATGCCGGAAGCGAGAGGCCGGCTTCACTCTCATCGAGCTGTCGATCGTCGTCCTGATCATCGCCATCGTCGCGCGAATCGCGATCCCACGGATTCGCAGCGTGACCGGTGCCGAGCTGACCGCCACCACGCGACGACTCGCCAATACCACCCGCTATCTCTACGAAGAGGCCGCCCTGCGGGGCACGGTCTTGGTGCTGTACTTCGATCTCGACCGGCAGGAGTATTGGGTGGCGCACGCGGAGGAGGGGACGAGTACCCTCGTCGAAGACACCGACCTGCTCGCTCGCCGGGTCGTCCTGTCTCCGGACGTGCGCATCGCCGACGTGTTCGTTCCCGGCGTCGGCAAGCTCGCACAGGGATTGGTGCCGACACGCTTCTATCCCGAGGGCTACGCCGACGCTTCCGTAGTCCGTCTCGTCGATGACGAAGGCCACGCGTATACGTTGCGCATCGACCCCATCCGTGGCCGAGCGGAAATCTCCGAGGGACACTAGGATCTTGCAGGCTCGTAGGCAGTGGGGCGGATTCACGCTACTCGAAGTCCTCGTCGCCGTGGCGGTCATCGCCACGGCCCTGGTCAGCCTGCTCTCGCTGCACGGCAGAAACATCCAGATCGTCGCCTACGACCAGAGGCTGAACCGCGCCACGCTGCTCGCGCAGGATTTGATGACGCGCTCGATTGTCGCGGATAGCTTTCCCGACCCGACCCGATCGACCGGCGACTTCGCCAACGATCCAGAATACCACTGGGAGCTCGAGATTCTACGTGGCCCGACGCGGGAGCTCGAGGACGAGATCCGGGAGATTCACGTCCGCGTGTTCTGGGACGTCGACGATCCCGATGCGGTACGGCTCGTGACGATGGTCAGGAAGCCGGAGCAATGACGAAAGAGCGGCCACAGGCCGCGGGCCACGGGTTACGCCAGAGAATTCGGGGAGTCCTTTGCTGAAGCCCGAGGCCAGAAGCCGGAAGCCCTACTCCGGGTTCACCCTGCTCGAGATCACGATCACGCTGGCGATCCTCGGCGTGGTGCTGACCATCATCTACGGCGTGTTCTCACAGACGATCGCCGCCAAGGAGTTCGCCGAAAGGCGCGCAGACGAGGCCGCCGGGGCGCGCGCGGCGCTCACGCGCATGACCCAGGACCTTCAGAACGCTCGGGCCACGCTCTCCGCGGCGCCCGCACAGTCACAAGCGCCGGCGCCGGGAGTCGCGCCGACGCCACGCGCGGGCGGGTCGGCGAAGTTTCCTCCCGGTCGCGCGCTCTTTCTCGGGCGCGTGCGCACCGATGCCGGCGTTGCCGTCGACGACGTGGCGTTCACGACCATCGTGCGCCGTCTGACGGCGGCGACGTTCGCGGGCGTGGATCTCGGGATCGTGCATTACTTCGTCGCCCCGGAGAGTCCACAGTCGGCGAACCTCGGTCTCTATCGGGAAACGATCTTCTCGCTCACGGGCGAAGGATTCGATCCCGACAAGGCGAATCCCGCGGGCTCCGTGCTCATCCTGCCCGGCGTCAGCGGTCTCGATTATCGCTTCTTCGACGGCAAGAACTGGGTCGAGGATTGGGATTCGAGCGACTCCCGCAACTTCACCGCGGCGCCGGAGGCGGTGGAGATCACGCTCACCGTGACGAACGACGCCGGCGAGTCGGAACGTTACGAGACCGCGGTCGACCTGCCGATGATTCGGAACATTCGTACTCCGCAAGTCGCCGGGCGGCCGGCTCCCCGTCGATGACTCGCAAGAAAAAGCCAGCGGGCATCGCGTTGCTGATCACGCTGCTGGTCGTGTCGCTGCTCACGATCCTGGTCGTGGAGTTCACGTATTCGACGGAGGTCGATGCGCACCTGACGCGCAACGCCCTGTCCTCCCTGCAAGCGCGCTATCTCGCGAGGGCCGGGCTCGTGCTCGCCGAGATGCTGCTGAAGGTCGACGCCGCGGAGAAAACCAAGAACGTGCGCCCGAACGTGGATACTCTCGCCGACCCTTGGGCGCAGCCGTTTCCGCCAAGCCCGATCGGCGAAGGCGTCGGCGACGCTGCGTTCCGCATCGACGACGAGTCCGCGCGGTTCAACGTCAATTCGCTGGCGCTTCGGCCGGGAGTCAGTCCGATGGTGCTCGAAACTCGGAAGACCCTCTTCCAGGGCGTCCTCGCCGCGCTCGGTCTCGACATCAATCTGCTCTTCCCGCTGCTCGATTGGCTGGATCCGGATGACGACGTGACGGCGCAGAGCGGCGCGGAACGAGAGTACTACGAGGGCCTCAATCCCCCCTACGATCCCCGCAACGGCCGGTTGTTGAATCTCGACGAGCTGCAGCTCGTGCGCGGCTTCGGCGAGCTCACTCGCGAGCAGTGGGCCGCTCTCCGCGCGATGGTGACGGCGCTACCGAACGAAGAGCTGCAGATCAACGTCAACACGGCCTCGGAGCTGCTGCTGACGACCCTGCTCGGGTCGGTCGACGATCCCGCGGCGGCCAAGGCGATCGTCGCGCAGCGACAAGATCACCCGTTTCAGGGCGGGCAGGAGCTCAACGAAATCCCCGGATGGAGCCAGCTGCCGCCCCAGTTCCGCTCGTTCTTCACGATGCGAAGCGCCTATTTCACGATCCATGCCGCCGGGATCGCCGCCGAGGTCACGCGCGGTCTGGCGGTCCTGGAGCGGCGCAACGGTCAACGGCTCGAAGTTCTCGACTGGCGCGAAGAGCCGGGGACCGTTTCCTTGACAACCCCGCCAGCATCCGATGCAATTAATCTCTTGCCGTCGATGAACCGCTGATCATGCCGAATCGGATCCTGGCACTCGACCCGCATGGCTCCCAGCTGGTCGCGGTGGTCGTCGAGACGAGCTTCCGCAGCTATCAGATCGTCGGGCACTTCTCCGAGCCTCGGGACCCCGCCGTGCAACTGGGTGAACAACTGAGGAACTTCGTATCGCGCCACCCGATGGCCGCGGACACGGTGCTGTCGGCCCTCCCCGGAGACGCTGCCGTCTACCGGTTCCTCGAGCTGCCGTTCCGCGACTGGCGGAAGCTTCAGCAAACCGTCCCCTTCGAGCTCGAGAGCCAGGTCCCGTTCGCCGTCGATGAGGCGATCGTCGATTTCCAGGTTCTCAATAAGACGGCTGACGGTACGCGGGTGTTCGCCGCGCTGGTACCGAAATCTCGGATCGACGATCACCTGAAGATTCTTGCCGAGGCGGGACTCGATCCCGCGGTGGTCGACTTCGCGCCGCTCACCACCCTGAACGTGCTTCAACTTTTCGAGGGCGATCGACCGGAGCGCTACGCCTTCCTTCACGTGAGCGCCGCACGCGGCACGTTCGCGATCTACCGCAGCGGTCAGCTCGAGCACCTGAGAGTGATCGACGTGGCGGGCGAGCCGCCGGTGCCTGCGTTCCTCCGTGAGATCGTCTGGAGCCTCAAGAGTCTCAACGGCGGGCCCCCGAACGGGCATGACGTCGAGCTTCGGGCATTGCTGGTCGGAGGCTCGTCGGCACCAGAGCTGCTCGAGTTGCTACGCAGCCAAGTCGGCCTCACCGTCCAGCGACTCGAAGACCTTCCGCTCCGTCAGGTTCCAGCGGCGCTACACGGCCGCCAAGGGACCTATGCTCCGGCGCTCGGCCTCGCGCTGCGGGGGATCGCCGACGCGCCGACGCTCGGTCTGAATTTCCGCCGCGAGTCGTTCTCGTATCGGCGCGGCCAAGAGCAGATGCAGGGAACGGTGACGCGCCTCGCGGTGCTCTCCGCCGTCGTCCTCGTGTTGTTCGCTCTCTGGCAGGGTGTCTCTTATTATCAGCTATCCCGTCAGTACGACGAGCTTCGCGACATCATCCGCCAGGCGTTTCACGAAGCGTTGCCAAACACCCCAATCGTCGACGAAGCGGAGCAACTCCAGCAGGAGATCAAGAAGCTCCAGAAGCAGCAGCAGCAACTGGGTTTCGGCCCGACGGGTCCGGTTTCACCGCTCGAGATCTTGCGGCAGATCTCCGAGCACGCCCCCACCGAGCCCCGCATGAACGTCGACGAGCTGGCGATCGATGTCGACGGCGTCCACTTGCGGGCCAAGACCTCGTCGTTCGAGGCCGTGGAGACCATCCGGAAGAAGATCGCCGAATCACCGCTCTTCGGCGAGGTGCAGGTCAAGGATCCGCGCACCACTGCGGACGGCAAGGTCGAATTCCGGATGAATTTGCTCTTGGGGAAAGGATCCGAGGGATGAGGTGGCTCTCGCTCGCCAACCTCCAGCATGCCTTCGCGCGGCTGGCACCCCGGGAGCGTCTGTTCGTCGCAATCGGCGGCGCGGTTTTCGCGAGCTTCCTCGTATTCCTGATCGTCTACAAGGCCCAAGCGGTGAAGAGCGCGCTGCGAACTCGAATCGTCGCCAAGCAGCATCAGTTGGAGCAGGTGGAGTCGTTCCGCGGGGTCTTCCTTGACCTGAAGCGCCAGACCGACGCGCTCACGAGCAAGGACGCTGGGCCGAACGGGCTCTACTCCACGCTCGATGGCATCGTCACCAAGAAGGTCAGCCGCGACAGGGTCGCGTCGATGGCGCCGTCTTCCCCGAAGACGATTGGGGATCAATACGTCGAAGAAGCCGTCAACGTCCAGCTCGTCGGAATCACGCTGCAGCAGACGGTCGAGCTGCTCCATGAGCTCGAGCAATCGCCGGCCGCCCTTCACGTGTCGCGCTTGCAGATGAAGAAGCGGGTCGCCGATCCCTCTCAGTTCGACATGACCTTCGCGGTGTCCCGCGTCAGCATCAAGGCAGCGAGCTGACACGCATGAGCTCCGCGATCGCGAGCTTCGCCGGCCGGCTCGGCCGCTTCTTTCCCCGGCGATACCCCGGCCGGTCCTCCCTCGGCTACGTAGCGTGGACGGTCGGCTGGTTCGTTCTGTTCTTCGCGCTGACGTTCCCGCACGACCTCATCGTCCGGCGCTGGACCGACGAGATCGCCGCCCAATCCGGCTGGCGAGTCCAATATGACGAAGTGTGGTTGCGCCCGTGGAACGGCTACCACTTATCGCAGCCGCGCCTGATCGCGCCGGGAAAGGATACCGACCCGTGGTTCGCCGCCGCGGAAGTCGCCTTCCGGCCGTCGCTCGGCCGTGGTGGCTTCCCCTTCTATTTTTCGGGTCGGGCATACGGTGGTGACTTCACCGGTTCCGTCGATCCATCCGGAGCACTCGGGCTCTCCTGGAACGAGATCCGGCTTTCCCAGTATCCGCGACTGACGGCGCTGCTCGAGGGCAACTGGGAGGGAACACTCTCGGGAGACATTCACCTCAGCGGCCGCGGCGAGCTCAAGAATCTCGAGGGCCGCGGCAAGCTCGGCTTGAAGAGCGCGTCCCTCACGCAAGCCAAGGCGCAAGGATTCACCATTCCCGATCTTCATTTCGCCAACGGCGAGGCCGAATTCGAGCTGAAGGCAGGGAGGCTGGACGTTCGCTCACTCAAGCTCTCCGGCTCCGAGGTAGACGCCGAGCTACATGGTCAGCTCTTCCTGCTGAGCGCGAACCAGATGCCGGTCGTCAATGCCGTACTCAACGTGAAACCGATTCCGGGAGCGCCCGCGGGGTTCGAGCCGCTGCTGACGCTGCTGAATCACAACCAGAAGGCGGCGAGCGGATCCTATTCGTTCACGCTCTACGGGCCGCTGAACGCGTTGCGCGTCCGCTGAGAATCACTGCGAGGCGTTTTCGACGGGCTTCGGCTCGCTGTTTTCGACGGCGATCCCGAGATAGACGCCGTTCACCGCGGGGCGTGCCCACACAACCCGGCCTTCGACCAGCCTCGGCTTGGAGCCTTCCAACGTCAACGACGCCCGCTTGCCGACGAGATTTCGACTGGCGCGCTTGCCGTCGATCCGCACCTGGGCGCCCGTCTGGGAGAGATCGATGACTCGGCAACCCAACGCCTCCTGCCCGAACGAGATCGTACCCCCGGCATTCGCGTGCCGTCGCTCGGCTCCTCGACGTTCCTGTGCCTCGCCCATGGATACCCTCGGCGTTCCCCGACGTTCCAACGAATCTCCCTCGACCCTTGAGTTGTAGACGGCCAATCTACCACCCTAGGTCGAACACACAAGCGATTTCTTCCGAGCGCCACGCCTCAGTCTCCGCCTCGAATGCTTCGGGACGACGAAGAGCGCGGTCCGTTGTGATCGGCCCGAGTACGGGTCGATCACAACCGACCGCAACCGCGCGGAGCGCGGAAGCCAATCACCCACGCGCTGGTCTATTGCTCTGCGCGCTTGCGCGCGGTGGC
>Ga0315273_10003341_pt1 | contig 19299 bp, 15 predicted proteins | sample YL17G02_0_MG_FD_205753 | JGI IMG/M metagenome (GOLD analysis project Ga0315273, IMG submission 205753) | Sediment microbial communities from Yellowstone Lake, YNP, Wyoming, USA - YL17G02_0 | ecosystem: Environmental > Aquatic > Freshwater > Lake > Sediment | place: USA: Wyoming | collected...
CATGTCGCGGTCCTCCACAATCCGCTAAATTCGGGACGCGCGCTGAACACAGTGCGCGACGCCGCCCGTGCTTTGGACGTGGAGCTGCAGGTCTTGGAAGTGCGTCAGCCGCCTGAATTGGCGAGCGCCTTCTCGGCATTGACGGCGCGGCATGCGGATGCCGTCCTCGCGCTCTCCGACCCGGTCTTCGGTAACGAAGTCCAACTTTCAAACCTGGCGGCCGCGAACCGCTTGCCGGCCATGATGGCGACGAGGGAGTTTGCGGAGGCTGGCGGCCTATTGGCCTATGGGCCGAATTTTTCCGACAATTATCGGCGTGCCGCGAGCTACGTGGACCGGATCCTCAAGGGCGCGCAGCCCGGCGACCTACCCGTTGAGCAGCCAACCAGGTTCGAGTTCGTCATAAACCTCAAGACCGCGAAGGCGCTGGGACTCACAATTCCTCAGTCGCTGCTACAACGGGCGGATCAGCTCATCCAATGACCGATAGGCGCCATCTCTGTATGTCTGCAGCCCGCAGAGCATGGGGCCTAACCCAAATACTGGTCACTTGACGATCCTGACCGCTTTTTTGATGTCGATTCGCTCGAGCGGCTTGGCATGACGCGGGCGCAAGTTGAAGTTGCTCATCTTGGGGCCACGTCAGCTTCGGAGCATGTCCAAGCCAATCGCGGATAATCGTCACATCAATACCCGCCGCAACCATTTGCACACCGACGCTGTGCCGAAAGGTATGGGGGGGCACCCGCTTGCTCGAAAGTGACGGCACCTGCTGAGCGGCTGCCTGAACATATTGCTTGAGCTTCAATCGAACACCCGCCGCACCCAGAGGCCGGCCATAGCAATTCACAAAGATTGGTTCATCGTCACTCCGTGGTTGTCGCTTCAATAGCTCGCGCAGCAGATCAACTGTTTCCGGCCACAACGGGCAGATGCGGGTTTTGCGCCCTTTCCCAAAGAGCCTCACTTGGGCGGGTGATTCGAACCGGATCGCCTGCGAACACACCTTCAGCGCTTCTTGGATTCGAGCCCCGGTGTTGTACAGGAACGCGAGCAACGCATGATCGCGTTGTCCTACGAGGTTCGATCGATCGGGCTGCCGGAGGATGACAGTGATCTCCTCGGCGTCCAAGTAGCACATGGCCGGCTGGCGCCCTCTCCGACTCGCCGCCAGCGGACATCTGGCTCGCAGCGCTCTGTTAGACTCGCCAGCGTCGAGGAATGGCTGGAAACAATCGGGACGTGATTCGGCGCCGGGCACCACGTTCGTAAGGTGCATCGCCAACCGTTGTTTCCTCATTCGATAACAAGTACGGCTGCGGAGAATCCTATGCTCGATCGCCTGCGTTGCATTGGTCACCCGAGTGCAGGTCTTCGGGCATTCGTCGTCATCCTCCTGATGACGGTTGGCCACGGTTTGGCGGGACCTGCCTCCGGGGCCGACCTTGCTGGTGGCCTCGCATTCGGCGGCAAACTCGACGCGCCGCTGCGTTTGTTCGCGTTGCAACCCGACACCGGCGTCCGGATGTACAGCGAGCGAGTCCGGATACCTGCCGGGGTGCACAAGTCGGCGTCGACAGGCCGCCTGTCGGTGCTGATCCGGCTGGCCGAGAACGTGGACGAAGTTGCCGCGATGACGGCCTTGCGCGATGCCGGCGCCAACGTGCATGCGCAACTCGGCCCCATCGTCACCGCCGATATCCCGGTGCTCGCCGTTCAGTCAATCGCAGCGCTGGATGCGGTCGCGTCGATCGAGCTTGCGCGGCCGGTGAAGTCGCGGCTCAACGTGAGCGTTCCGGCCACCGGCGCCGGTTCGCTGCGCGCCGGCATCGCGCCCGCCTGGACGGGCTTGACCGGCAAGGGCGTCGTCGTCGGTATCATCGATGACGGTGTCGACTTCCGTCATCCCGACTTCCGCAACGTCGACGGCGGCACCCGGCTGATGGGATTGTGGGATCAGCGCCCTTCCGGCGCCGCGGGATCACCACCCGCGGGCTTCAACTACGGCGGCGAATGCACGCCGGAAATGATCAACGCCGCGATTGGCGGTACGGCCGCCGCGTGCACGCAGCCGTCGAGCGGCGGTCACGGTACGCACGTCGCGGGGATCGCCGCCGGCAATGGCCAGGCCACCGGCCGCGGTCAACCGGGCTATCGTTTCATCGGCATGGCGCCCGAGGCGGACATACTCAGTGCGTCAGGCGGTGAAGACAGCAACGGCAGCGCGCTCGATGCGATCGCCTGGATGATGGCCAAGGCCAAGGCTGCGGGCAAGCCGCTGGCGATCAACATGAGCTTCGGCAGCTACTTCGGAGCCCGCGACGGGACGTCGAATTTCGAGGTCGGACTTTCCAGTGCGGGAGGCCCCGGTGTGGTGCTCGTGGCCGCCGCCGGCAACGAAGCCACGGATCGCTTGCGCGCGGAGGGACCGCTGACCCAGGGCGGGCAGTTGACATTCGATGTCAATGTGCCGGCAGAGAGACGTCCCGGCACTCCGACATCCGTTGTCCGGCTGGAGGCCTGGTATCCGGGCGCCGACGGCTACAGCGTCATCATCCAGGGCCCCAATTGCCCAGCCTCGCAGCCTATCGGCGCCGATGCGCCCGCCGTCGCCCTCGAGACGGCGTGCGGACTGATCGGCGCCGTGAATGGCGGCCCGTTTGCGAGCAACGACGACCGGCAGGTGCAGGTGATCATGCGCAATGGGCAGAGTCCGCTGCTGCCCGGAATCTGGCGGATCACGATTGTCGGCACGCGGGTGACCGGCGGCAGCACGACGCTGAGCGTCGTCACAGGCGAGGACGGGAACGACATGACGATCGTCGCCGTCAACGGTGCGCCGCTCACGGGCGTCACCACGCAGATCCTGACCGACACCTCGAGCGCGAAGCGCGTGATCGCCGTGGCGTCGTACAACACCAATTATTCCTGGACGACGCTGCTCGGCACGCCCTCCGACACGACGCCAGGCGCGGGGCCGGTGGGCGACCTGTCGAGTTTCTCCAGTCGCGGACCGCGGCGAATGTGCAGCAACCCCGTCAAGTGTCCGCAGGTCATGAAGCCGGAAATCACCGCGCCGGGCGCCCTGATCATGTCCACGCTCGCTGCCGACAAGCCGGTGGGAGATGCCGACAACCCGACGCGCGAGGCCGACGGTGTCCATGTCGCCCTCAATGGCACCAGCATGGCCACCCCGCACGTGACCGGCGCGATGGCCCTCTTGTTGCAGCGATATCCGTCGCTCACCCCCGAGGATGCGAAGCGGGCATTGTTTGCCAACGTGCAGAAGACGTCGTTCACGCCCGCGGTGCCCGCCTACACGGGGGCCGATGTACCTCCGGCACCCAACCACGACTGGGGCTATGGCGTGCTCGACGTGGCCAAGGCCGCGGCGTCGGCGCCGCTGAATTACGAGGGCCTGTGGTGGAACTCGCCGCCGGCCTCGGAATCCGGCTGGGGGATCAATTTCGCGCACCAGGGCGACACGATCTTCGCGACGTGGTTCACCTACGGCTTCGACGGCAAGCCGCTCTGGCTGGCGGTCGTCGCCAACCGCACGGCACCCGGTGTCTACGCCGGCGATCTCTTCACGACCACGGGACCGGCATTCGACGCCGTGCCGTTCGAACCTTCCAAGGTGGTCGAGACGACGGTCGGCAAGGCGACCCTCACCTTCGCCGACAGCCGGAACGCGACCTTCGCCTACACGGTCAACCTGCCCGCGGCGGCTCCGGGCGCCGTCGTGCAGACCAAGAACATCACGCGCCAGGAGTTCGCGACGCCGGTGCCGATCTGCACCTGGAACGGGCCGACGCCGGCGGCGCTTGCCGGCAACTATCAGGACTTGTGGTGGAGGACGCCTGCCAGCTCGGAGTCAGGGTGGGGAATCAATTTCACGCACCAGGGCAACAGCATCTTCGCGACCTGGTTCACCTACGCCCAGGACGGCACGCCGTTGTGGCTGGCGGTCGTCGCCAACCGCACGGCACCCGGTGTCTATGCCGGCGATCTATTCACTACGACGGGCCCGGCATTCAATGCGGTGCCGTTCGAACCTTCCAAGGTGGTCGAGACGACCGTCGGACGGGCGACGCTCACCTTCACCGACGGCAACAGCGCGACATTCGACTACACGGTCAACGGCGTGTCCCAGACCAAGCCGATCACGCGGCAGGTGTTCGCGCCACCGGGGACCGTCTGCCAGTAGAGCGGCACGATCGTCGCCCTTGGCCAGCCGTTGCCGTGGAGTGGCCGCTTTGGAGGACGAGGCGCCGGTGAACGGTGATGGCGTTGCACCGCCAGCCGGACTCCTGGCGGCTAATCAGCTGGAAGGATCGATTCAGGCGAACGGTTGGCCACGGACGAATGGCCGGTGTCTCGATCAGGGGCCCTTCGTCCTGTTCAGCCAGCGAGCCCTTTGGCTATCTTGTCGAGGCCGACCTGCGCGCAAGCCGCGTCCTTGTCACCACCCGGAGCGCCGGAGATGCCGATCGACCCGACGAGTTCCTTGCCGGCGAAGATCGGCAGCCCGCCTTCGAGTGTAGTGATCTTGTCCAGCATCAGAAACCCGGAAAGCCCGGGCTGGGCCCGCTTGCCCATTTCGACCGACGGTGAGCGCGTGGTGAATGCCGTATACGCCTTGCGCATGCTGTTCTCGACGGTGTGCGGATTCACGCCGTCGTCGCTGAGCACGACTGCGGTGCGGGCATGACGATTTAGCACAGTCACCGTCACTTTGTAGCCGTCGGCGCGGCAGCGCTCAAGGCTCGCGGTGGCCAATTCCAGCGCCGCATTGAGCGAGATGCTGCGCTCGGTGACCAGTGTCTGCGCGCCCGCAATGCAGGGCACAGAAACGATCATCGCCGCCACCACCATGCTGGGTATCGTCTTCATCGAACTCCTCCTTCGGTCGCAACCACATGAAATGGGTGCGCAATCGATCCACTCCCCGACTCCGCCGAGTCCGAGCGTCACAACGAGTCTGCGGCGACCGTTCGTTCATTCTCGGCGGCGACGAGCCTGACTCGGCCCATTTTACGCACTTTAGAGTGACCGGCGCATCTGCTCCAGGATAACCATTTCAAGCACGCGAGCGTGAGCGTGGGGGGGGCGGTGGGGCGGGTCGACGGTCGATTTTCGGAGGCACCGGAGCGGCACGGATCGCCCCGATTTCTCCGGCGGTCCGGTTGCTCAACGCGTGATACTCTGTCTGATTTCGAGCTTCGTGGGGTTGGGTTTCCTGTTCTTTTCTTCCGGATTCATGTGCCATCTCATCGCCATTCACAAGGCGGCAGACCGCAATCACCATCAGGAGGCAGCATGCTGAGACCCACCGCACCCATCAAGGAACATCACCGCCCCCATTTTTGCGCAGCCGCCCTTCCCAGCACCGGCGTGACGCGCCGCGGCATGCTGGCAGCGTCGCTGGCGATGACAGGTGCCGGGCTGGCCGGCGTCACGACATTTGCGTTCGGTCAGTCGCCCGGCATTCGAAGCACGAACGAACAAATACTCGGGCCGTTCTACCCCGTGCGCAAGCCCGCCGACCAGGACGCCGACCTCACGATCATCGCCGGCAAGGACGCGCGCGCGCTCGGGCAGGTCTTGTACGTCAGCGGCCGCGTCATCAACGTTCGTGGCGAGCCCGTCGTGGATGCCGACCTGGAGATCTGGCAGGCCAACGCCGCCGGCCGCTACACCCACCCCTCTGACCAGAACCCGGCGCCGATCGATTCCAACTTCGAGGGCTACGCGAAGATCCGGACGGGTCCCGATGGCAGCTATCGCTTCAAGACCGTGAAGCCCGGCGCGTACCCGGCGACTCCCAGTTCAACGCGTCCGCCGCACATTCACTTCGACGTGCAAGGCCGAGTCAACCGGCTGGTGACACAGATGTATTTTGAAGGTGAGGCCTTGAACGACAAGGACGCGATTCTGCAGGGGGCGTCGCGCAAGGAGGGGCTGATTGCCCGTCATGGCGCACCGTCGGGTCAACAGGAGCCGAACGCACTTGTGGCGGTCTGGGACATTGTGCTGAGGGCGGGCTGAGCGCGGGGTTGCATCGGGACGAAACGATGAGCCTGAAGGCGGTCACGGCCGGCGATGCGACGCCGCTCACGGTCGATGAACTCGAGCAGCTCCTGCCCGGTGCCAAGGTCACCGGCCGGCATGCGGGCGAGCCGGGTGCTCGAGACAGGGACAGGTTGGTGCGTCACCAAGGCAGCGCTCCTGGCGGCAGCGGCTCGCGCGGCAGGCCGTGCGGCAACGCGGTAGCTTCGACCACATGCCGCTGGCGCAGATCAGATCTGATTTCGCCGTTGCCTACCCGGCCTGGCAGGCGCCGGAACTGCCCAAAGGCGATTTCGACGCCGACGTTGCGCTTGAAACCGGACGCCCCAAATCCTGATCGTCGTGGGTCAGCGGTGGAACCAAAGTCGGCACTCCGGAGGTGCCGACCCCGCCGTGGGGGCGGGGTTGAAGGAGCGCCCGTTTCCGGGATGAGAACTCTCCTTTCGCACGGCACTCCGCGGTCCGGAATGCCTGTACGAAAGGAGCGAAGCGGGAAGCTGACCGCTAGGAGCCTGTCGGACTTAGGATGATTCGGCTGCAACGGTGGGAGAGCGGTCCATATTTCGCCGATTTCTCCTTACCTATTCCCGATAGGTGCGTCGAAATCGTCAACATCTGTCCTCGCTCTCCCACCGTTTCGCTTTCGAACCCCTAAGCCCGACAGGCTCCTAGGTCAGACTCGGACAGGCCGCAATTGCCACGGCGATCGTCGATTCCTCCGTCTTGGACTTGGCCTTTCCACTGGTCGTCAGGTACGGTCTCGTTATCCGCACCGTCGTGATGCCATCGCCGGTGGCGCTGCTGCTGCACACCGCGATCGTTTCCAGGACGTTGGTCACCGCGTTCTTCGTGTACACGTTGCCCGGGCCGGGAACCAAAGCCAGGTCTAGCGTCGCGAAGGCGCCATCGAGCCACGCTTGAACCCTTACGGTTTTGGTCGTCGCCGGCCCGCTGGTGCTCACGGCATCGGCGAGGTCCAGACAGACCCCGCTCACAACCGTGTGCCCCGCCTGGACGCTGCTCGACAGGATTTCAGGTTCACATTCCTTATGTTTGCTATCTTTGGGTCCGTCAGCGAAGGCTAGGGGCGCCACCGTGCCAAGGACAGCGGCGGCACTGACTGCGAAAAGCTTCTGGCGAAGGTTCATATCGACTCCCGTTCAGGTGTTGCATTGAGATTGAGTACGGAACGAATTCAACCTGGGGCTTTCAACCTGGGGCTTGCAACCCCGCCGTTCTTTCCGCTGCCAAGACTGCGGTTGAATTCGGTGACAGCCTGTCTGCAGGCAACTTCAATAATCAAATCAACTGGCTACGCGTCTACGGTCCGGTCGGGCTGCGGGCGCCGCGGTCGCGGCAACGCGCCAACGGGGCGCTGCCGCGACTATGCTAATGGCATAAAATGCCGGTGTCAAGGGGAACGGGTGATCGGGATCGTCGACGGGCGTGCAGCGACCCTGACGGTACATCACCTACCTGAAAGGAAGCTGAAAGTGGCGTGACGTCGGAACCAACGCGACATCCGCGCCAGGCGTGAACCGCGCTGCCGCTGGGCAGACGGCGCTGGCGTGGGTCCGAGCGGAGATTGCCCGGCCGCCAGCGGCGCCGCCCGTAGCGCGTGCCCGGCCGCCAGCGGCGCCGCCCGTAGCGCGTGCCCGGGTCAGGGGCGTGCGGCGTCGATGAGCACGGCGACGCCGCTGGCGCCGAGTTTCACCGGTTTGGAAAAGCCTTCGAGGTCGCCGCTCTGCGGCGCGGCGTTGCCCGACTTGGCGACGCGGGCGCCGATGACGATCTCGGCAAAATTGGAAATTTTCATCTCGGGCGCCATCGCCATCGAGTCGTCGAGCGAAAACGTGGCGGGCAGATCCTTGACCTTCTTGCGCATCACTGCCAGCGGCATCTTCGGGCCTTGCGCCGGACGCGCGAAGATGAACACCAGATCGTCGGGCGAGGCCTTCGCCGCGAGCGCCGGACTGAGGCTGACGGTGCCGGCGATCGTGGTGCCGGGCACGACGGCTGCAGGCGCTGCCGCCGATGCTGGCGCCGGTGCCGCCGCCGGTGCGGCGACCGCAACGCGGGGCACCGTCGCGGGGGCGGTAGCCTGCGGGCTCGGCGCGGCCGCCGCCGTGGTCTTGATGCCACCCAGCTCCTTCGCCTCGGCGATGCTCGATTCGATCGAGCGGCCCATGTCCGATTCGGGTGGAATGACCTTCTGCAATCGCTCCCAATAGGCCACCGCCTGCATGAAATCCTTGCGGTCGAACGCGACGGTGCCGGCGAGAGCCAGCGCCTTCCATTGGTTGGGATCGGCTGCGAGCGCGCGATTGACGAGCTCGAGCGGCTTGCCCAGCAGGCTTTGCTGCGTCGCGCCCAGGGCGTCGGCATAGTCGGCGAGGAGGTCCGCGTTGTCGGGCATGAGCACGGACGCGCGCTCGTAGGCCTTGACTGCGTCGGGAAAGCGCTTCATCGCGTAATACGTATGCGCGAGCACCACCCAGCCTTGCGCGTTGTCGGGTTCCTTCTCCAGCCGGGCCGCGAGATTGCTCGCCATCGCCGCGACCTTTTCCGGGGTCATGTCGTGCTGTCCGGGCTGGGCGCCGGCTGCCGCGGCCGGCGCGGCGGCAGGCGAGAAGGCGTCGTGGCTGCCGAGCAGCAGGTAGATCAGCGCCGCGGCGATCGGCAGCGTTCCGGCGACGATTGCGGCGGTCCAGGCGCCGGCGAGCGGAATGGGGCCCGTCGCCGGGGCCGCCGCCCGGGTGTCTTCGGCGACGCGCTGCGTCAGTTCCTGCATCGCCTGATCAAAGTGCTCGCTGGTGATGACGCCGTTGGCGAGATCGGCCTCGAGCTCGGCGCGCTGGTCGCGCAGAATGGCGAGGTTCGACGCCGCCTGTGCGAGGCCGGGCGCGCCACGCGGGCGCAACAGCGGCACCAGCACCAGGACGAGCGCCGCTGCCACCATCGCGGCAGCGATCAGGAAGAATGCGGTCATGAGTCTTCTTTCCCGGCGTCGCCGGCGAGTAATCGTGCGGCCCGCTCGTGCTCGGCCGCCGAGAGCGGTGGTTCGGCAGCGAGGCGGCGGCGGGCGCGCAGCGTGCGCGCGAGTATGAAGAAACCGAGCAGCATCAGCAGCGCCGGCCCGGCCCACAGCAGCACTGTCGTCGCCTTGACCGGCGGCTGGTAGAGCACGAAGTCGCCGTAGCGGGCGACCATGTAGTCGACGATCTGCTCGTCGCTCTTGCCGGCGGCGATCTGCTCGTGGATCTGGCGGCGCAGATCGAGTGCCAGTTCGGCGTTGGATTCCGCGATCGACTGGTTCTGGCAGACGAGGCAGCGCAGCTTTTCCGAGAGCTTGACCGCGCGCGACGCGGCGACGGGGTCCTGCGCGGTGGGGACCGCATCGGCGGCCGCAGCGGCGAGCGGCAGCGCCGTGGCGAGCGCGAGCAGCGCGGACAGCAGCAGACGGGCGCCTGCAGCGCTCAGCCGCCGCATTGCCCTTTCGTAAATCGCGCGCCCGCGGAGCGGGCAAGTTTGCGCATGCCTCATGCGTGGTGTCGCCCTTTCGTCAATTGCGCGCCCGCGGAGCGGGCACGTTTGCCCATGCCTCACGCGTGGCATCGCCGTTTCGTCAACTCCGCGCCCGCGGAGCGGGTACGTTTGCGGATGCTGCTTGCAGCTCGCGCACGAGCGGCAGGATCTTCTTCTCCAGCGCTTCGGCGGTAACGGGGCCGATCTGCTTGTAGCGGATCGTCCCCTGCTTGTCGATGACGAACGTTTCCGGCACGCCGTAGACGCCGAAGTCGATGCCGACGCGGCCGTCGCGGTCGATCACCGACACGCTGTACGGATCGCCGAACTGGCGGAGCCAGCCTTTGCCCGCCTGCGGCTCGTCCTTGTAGTTGAGACCGACGATCGGAACGATCTTCGCGCGCGAGAGCTCGACCAGCAGCGGATGCTCCTCGCGGCACGACACGCACCACGACGCCCACACGTTGAGCAGCCACACCTGCCCCTTGAGGTCGGCGGTGCCCAGCATTTTCGCGGGCTCGTGCAGCTGCGCGAGCGTGAACTGCGGCGCCGGCTTGTCGATCAGCGGCGAGGGCACCTCGCGCGGATTGAGGCCAAGCCCGACGAGCAGGAAGCCGACGAGGACGACGAAGATCGCGAGCGGGATGAGACGTTTCTTCACGTTGTGCTTCCTCAGCTCGCCGCGGCCTGCCGGGCGCCCGCGGGCACCGTCGCCGCGCGCCGTGCGGTGACGCGGTACCGGCGGTCCGACAGCGCCACGAGGCCGCCGAACGCCATCAGCAGGCAGCCGCCCCAGATCCACGTCACGAACGGCTTCGAATAGACGCGCACGCTCCAGGCGTCGCCGCCAACGGGCTCCCCGAGCGAGACGTAGATGTCACCGAAAGGCCCGGAGCTGATCGCGGCCTCGGTCATCGCGTTGCCGCCGGCGTTGTAGACGCGCTTTTCCGGGTGCATCGTGCCCACGTGCCTGCCCTCCTTGCCGACGTCGAAGGCGCCGCGCACGGCGCGATAGTTCGGCCCCTTCGCCTCGGTGACACCGTCGAAGCGGAACACGTGGCCGCCGACCGTCACGGTGTCGCCCACGGCCATGCGCACGTCGCGCTCGGCCTCGTAGCCCTTGACCATCGTCACGCCGACGATGAACACCGCGACGCCGAGGTGGGCCAGGATCATCCCCCAGTAGCTGCGCGGCTGGCGCGCGAGACCGGCGAACAGGCCTCCGCTCACGCTGCCGATGCGGCCCCTGACATTGACGAAGGTGGTAGTCGCGATCCACAGCGCGAGCAGCAGCCCGAAGCTCACCAGCGGCTTCCACTCGCCCGTTGCGAGCGGCAGCACCACCGCCGTAACGAGGCTGACCACGAGCGCCCAGCGCAGCTGCCGCCACAGGTCGGGCACCTGCGCCTCTTTCCAGCGCGCGAGCGGGCCGACACCCATCAGGAACACCAGCGGCGTCATCACCGGCACGAACACCGAATCGAAGTACGGGGGGCCGACGGAGATCTTGCCGAGCGCGAGCGCGTCGAGGAAGAGCGGATAGAGCGTGCCGAGCAGCACCGATCCGGCCGCGCAGATCAGGAGCACGTTGTTGGTGAGCAGCAGCGACTCGCGCGACACGACGGCGAAACGGCCGCCTTCACCGACTTTCGGCGCGCGCAGCGCGAAGAGCACCAGCGACCCGCCGATGACGACCGAGAGAAAGGCGAGGATGAACACGCCGCGCCGTGGATCGGTGGCGAAGGCGTGCACCGACGTCAGCACGCCCGAGCGCACCAGGAACGTGCCGAGCAGCGACAGCGAGAACGCGCAGATCGCGAGCAGCACGGTCCACGCCTTGAACGTGCCGCGCTTCTCGGTGACGGCGAGCGAATGGATGAGCGCGGTGCCGACCAGCCACGGCATGAACGATGCGTTCTCGACCGGATCCCAGAACCACCAGCCGCCCCAGCCCAGCTCGTAGTACGCCCACCAGCTGCCGAGCATGATGCCGCAGGTGAGGAAGCTCCAGGCGAGCGTGGTCCACGGCCGCGACCAGCGCGCCCACGTCGCGTCGAGCCGGCCGCCGAGCAGCGCGGCGATGGCGAACGAGAACGCCACCGAGAAGCCGACGTAGCCCATGTACAGGAGCGGCGGATGGAACACCATGCCGGGATCCTGCAGCAGCGGGTTCAAATCGCGGCCGTCCGGCGCCGGCGGGAACAGCCGGTCGAACGGATTGGACGTGAGCAGCATGAATAGCAGGAAGCCGAGGCTGACGAGTCCCATCACCCCCAGCACGCGCGCGACCATCTCGTCGGGCAGGTGGCGGCTGCGCAGGGTGACGGCGAACGTCCAGCCGCCGAGCATGAACACCCACAGCAGCATCGAGCCCTCGTGCGAGCCCCAGCTCGCCGCGATCTTGTATTGGAGCGGCAGCTGGGAATTGGAGTTGGTCGCGACATTGAGCACGGAGAAATCGCTGTTCGCGAACGACCAGATGAGGCAGCCGAACGCGATGGCGACGAACAGGAACTGCCCGCGTGCCACCGGGCGGGCGAGGGCCATCCACGCCGGGACGCGCCGGGACGCGCCGACGAGCGGCAGCGTCCCCTGCAGAAGTGCGAGCAGCAACGCGAGAATGAGGGCAAAGTGACCTAGTTCGGGAACCATCGTTGTCGTCCTCGATGCGGCGGATCAGTGAGACAGCGTCTTGGCGGCCTTCTCGGCCACGGCGGCGCCGTGCGCCTTGTTGACGGCGTCGGCGGCTTCCGGCGGCATGTAGTTCTCGTCGTGCTTCGCCAGCACCTCGCTGGCGCGGAACGTGCCATCGGGCTCGATCTTCCCCTGCGCCACGACGCCTTTCCCCTCCTTGAAGAGGTCGGGCAGGATGCCAGTGTAGACGACCGGAATGCTCTTCGCGGTATCGGTGACCACAAAACGCACCGTCAGGCCGTCCTTGTCCCGGGTGAGGCTTTTCTCCTCGACCAGGCCGCCGACGCGGAAGGCGCGGCCTTTCGGTGCCTCGTTCATCGCCACCTGCGTCGGTGTGAAAAAGAACACGAGGTTCGACTGGAACGCGTTGAGCACCAGCGCCGCGGCGATGCCCAGCACGCCGACGCCGGCGCCGATCCAGAGGAAGCGGCGGTGGCGGGCCTTCACAGCGAACCTCCGGTGGCGGCCGACAGGTTGTCCGGCGTCGTGAGCCGCGCCTCCGCGCGCGCGCGCCGGCCCCGCGCCATCACCGCGACGACCTCGGTCGCGACGACGAGCGCCGTGATGCCGTACGAGCCCCACACGTACCACGCGTAACCACCCATCGCGAAAAACTCTTTCATGACGATCGGATCTCCGGCAATGCGCACACCCAGGGGGAACCGCGCTCGCGTTCCAGCATGATCGCGCGGACGCGAGCGAGGGACATGGCGATCGTGTAGAACCACGCGGCAAAGGCCATGATCAACATCCCAGTCACCATCGTCGCCGCCATCTTCGGCGCTGCGCTGAGGCTGATCGACGACCCCTGGTGCAGCGTGTTCCACCACTTGACCGAGAAATAGATGATCGGCACGTTGATCGCGCCGACCAGAGACAGCACCGCGCAGGCGCGATCGGCGCGGCGCGGGTCGTCGATTGCGTTGCGGAGAGCGATGACGCCGAGGTAGAGGAAGAGCAGGATCAGCTCGGACGTCATGCGCGCGTCCCAGGCCCAGTACGTGCCCCACGTCGGGCGGCCCCACAGCGAGCCGGTCAACAGGGCGATGAAGGTCATCAGCGCGCCGCTGGGCGCGAGCGACTGCGCCATCATCGCGGAGAGCCGCGTGTTGAAGCCCAGCGCCATCGCGCTCCAGCCGGCCATCACCAGGTAGACGAACATCGACATCCAGGCCGCCGGGACGTGGATGAAGATGATCCGGTAAGCCTCGCCCTGCTGGAAATCGGTGGGCGCGATGCCGAGCCCGATGTAGACGCCGATCGCCGCCAGCACCGCCGCGGCCGCGGCGAACCACGGGATCATGCGTCCGGCCACCGGATAGAACGTGGCGGGCGAAGCGTAGCGGAACCAGCTGGACGCGGCCATGTCAGTACCCGCCCGGCCGCCCGAAGGGTACTGACTGCGCCCCCTCGGGGGGCAGCGAACGGAGTGAGCGTGGGGGTCGTTTCATCTTAGGGTCAGTCCAGCGCGATGCGCACCGCGGCCGCCGCGGCAAAGGGGGCGCCCACGACGGCGACCAGCAACCCGGCGGCGAGCAGCGACAGGTTCGCGGTGGCGCCGAGCCCCGCCCGCACCGAATCAACGGCGCCGGCGCCGAAGATGAGCACCGGGATGTAGAGCGGCAGCACCAGCAGCGCAAGCAGGCTGCCGCCGGCGCGGAGGCCAAGCGTCAGCGCGGCGCCGATCGCGCCCAGCAGCGAGAGGATCGGCGTGCCGAGCAAGAGCGCGCTCATCAGCACCACCAGACTCTCGGCATCGATCGCGTACTGGAGGCCGAGCAGCGGCGCCAGCAGCGCGACGGGGAGGCCGGTGGTCAGCCAGTGGGCGAGGATCTTGCCGAAGACCAGCGCGGGCAGCGGGTAGGGCGACAGCGCGATCTGCTCGAGCGTGCCGTCGGCGTGATCGACGGCGAACAGGCGCGGCAGCGAGAGCAGCGAGGCAAGCAGCGCGGCGACCCAGAGGACGCCGGGGCCCATCGTGGCGAGCAGGTTGCGCTCAGGGGTGGTGGAAAGAGGGAAGAGGGTGACCACGATCACATAGAACAGCAGTTGCACGCCGAGTTCCGCGCGCGAGCGCAGGGCGAGGCGCAGATCGCGCGCGAGCGCCCAGCGCACGCCGGGCAGCACGGCGCCGGTGTCGGGATCGGCGGAAGCGAGGGCACCTTGCACGGAGCCTCAGTGCCCGCCCGGCCGCCCGAAGGGCACTGAGCGCCCCCACCGGGGGCAGCGAACAAAGTGAGCGTGGGGGTCGTTCATCTGCCCGCCCGGCCGCCCGTAGGGCACTGAGCGCCCCCTTGGGGGGCAGCGAACGCATTGAGCGTGGGGGTCGTTCATCTCAGCGCGAGCGGGCGGAGCCGCGCTTCGGGCAGGCCAAGTGTCGTGTGGGTGGCGGCGATCGCCATGCCACCGCGGTCGAGATGCTCGGTCACAAGACTCGCGAGGAGCGCGGTGCCGGCGGCGTCGAGCGCCGTCACCGGCTCATCGAGGATCCACAACGGGCGCCGCGAAAGCCGCAGCCGCGCGAGGCCGATGCGCCGGCGCTGACCCTGCGACAGCACGCGCGCCGGAAGGGCGCGCTGCCGCGTCAGGGCGACGGCGTCGAGCGCGCCGCGGATCGTTTCGCGCGATACGCGTTCGCCGCTCAAGGCGACCAGCGAGGCGAGGTTTTCCTCGGCGCTCAACTCGTCCTTCAGCGCCGTCTGGTGCCCGGCAAACGCCGCAGCGGCGCGCAACGCCGGATCGAAGGGCGCGAGCGGCGTCCCGTGCCAGCGGATTTCCCCCGAGTCCGCGGCGGAGAAGCCGGCGAGGATCCGCAGCAGGGTCGTCTTGCCGGACCCGTTGGCGCCGGTGACGATCAACACCTGCCCCGGCTCGACCCGAAAGGAGAGCCCTGCGAACAGGCGGGTGTTGCCGCGGCGCGCGGCGAGATTGTGGGTTTCGAGCATGGGGACGTGGTGGGGCCGCCATGTGCCGCGCCGGGCAATCGACGGCGGGCGGGGGGCGAGCGGCCGCGGCAATTATAACGGAGGGGGTTACTCCGGTTTTGCGCCGGGTCAAGATGTGGCGCGTCCGGGGCTCCCCGATGCCCCTCCCCGGGGCAACCGGCGCGCGAGCGGTACCGGGGTCGATCGGCTATCATGGAACGCCTTACCTGCTCGCGGACATACCCCCATGCCGGACAAGGAAATACGCCAGGCGTCGCTCGAGTATCACCGGCAGTGGCCGCCGGGAAAGATCTCGGTCACCCCCACCAAGCAGCTCACCAACCAGCGCGATCTCGCGCTTGCGTACACGCCCGGCGTCGCCGCGGCCTGCGACGAGATCGTCCGCGATCCCGCTGAAGCCCGCAACCTCACGGCGCGGGGCAACCTGATCGGGGTCGTCACCAACGGGACCGCGGTGCTGGGGCTGGGTGCGATCGGTCCGCTCGCCGGCAAGCCGGTGATGGAAGGCAAGGCGGTGCTGTTCAAGAAGTTCGCCGGCATCGACTGCTTCGACATCGAGATCGACGAACGCGATCCCGACAAGCTGGTCGACATCATCGCCTCGCTCGAGCCGACATTCGGCGGGATCAACCTCGAGGACATCAAGGCGCCGGAGTGCTTCTACGTCGAGCGCAAGCTGCGCGAGCGGATGCACATTCCGGTGTTCCACGACGACCAGCACGGGACGGCGATCATCGTCGGCGCGGCGATCGTCAACGGGCTGCGGGTGGTCGGCAAGGACCTCGCCCAGGTGAAGCTGGTCTGCTCCGGCGCGGGCGCCGCGGCGCTCGCCTGCCTCGACCTGCTGGTGAGCCTCGGCATCCGCCGCGAGCACATCTTCGTGTCCGACATCGCCGGCGTCGTCTGGGCCGGACGCAAGGAGGAGATGGACGACAACAAGGCGCGTTACGCCCAGGCGACGGACGCGCGCCATTTGGTCGACATCCTGCCCGGTGCCGACATCTTCCTCGGGCTGTCGGCGGCCAGGGTGCTGAAGCCCGAGTGGCTGCCGTTGATGGCGGACAGGCCGATGATCATGGCGCTCGCGAATCCGGAGCCGGAGATCATGCCCGACGTGGCGAAGGCGGCGCGCCCCGATGCCGTCATCGCCACGGGCCGCTCGGATTTTCCGAACCAGGTCAACAACGTGCTGTGCTTCCCGTTCATCTTCCGCGGCGCGCTCGACGTCGGCGCGACGACAGTGAACGAGGCGATGAAGCTCGCCACGGTGCGGGCGCTTGCCGATCTCGCGATGGCCGAGCAATCGGACATCGTCGCGCACGCCTATGGCATCGAGAACCTGCGCTTCGGTCCCGAGTACCTTATCCCGAAGCCGTTCGACCCGCGCCTCATCGTGATGATCGCGCCGGCCGTCGCCAAGGCGGCGATGGATTCCGGCGTCGCGACGCGGCCGATCACCGACTTCGATGCGTACCGCGAGCGGCTCACGCAGTTCGTCTACCACTCCGGCCTGCTGATGAAGCCGATCTTCACGGCGGCGAAGAAGGACCCGAAGCGGATCGTCTACGCGGAAGGCGAGGACGAGCGCGTGCTGCGCGCCGTGCAGGTGGTGGTGGACGAGCGGCTGGCCAAGCCGATCCTCGTCGGCCGTCCCGCCATCCTGGAGCGGCGCATCGAGCGCTTCGGCTTGCGCCTCAAGGCCGGCGTCGACTTCGAGGTCATCAATCCGGAGTCCGACCCGCATTACCGCAGCTACTGGATGGAGTACCACCGGCAGACCGGGCGCAGGGGCGTCACGCAGAACTACGCCAAAATCGAGATGCGGCGGCGCCACACGCTGATCGGCGCGATGACGGTGCACATGGGCGATGCCGACGGGATGCTGTGCGGAACATTCGGCAATCACCACGCGCACCTCGAATTCGTCGACCAGGTGATCGGCCCGCGCAAGGGCGTGACGACCTACGCGGCGATGAATGCCGTCATGCTGCCGACGCGGACGCTGTTCATCGCCGACACCTACATCAACGCCGATCCCACCGCGGAGCAGGTCGCCGCGATTGCGATGCTCGCCGCCGAGGAAATCCGGCGCTTCGGCATCACGCCGAAGGTGGCGCTGCTGTCGCACTCGAATTTCGGCAGCAGCACCCATCCGCAGGCGAAGAAGATGCAGGCGGCGCTCGCGCTGATCAACGCCGCCGATCCGGCGCTCGAGGTCGACGGCGAGATGCACGGCGACGCCGCGCTGTCGGAAGAGGTGCGCCTCGCGGTGATGCCGGATTCGCGGCTGAAGGGCGCGGCCAACCTGCTCATCATGCCGACGGTCGATGCCGCCAACATCTCGTTCAACCTGCTGAAGATGGCCTCGGGCGACGGCGTGACGCTGGGGCCGATCCTGCTCGGCGTGGCGCGACCCGTGCACATCCTGACGCCGTCGGCCACGGTGCGGCGGATCGTCAACATGACGGCGTTGACGGTCGTCGACGCCAACGTCGCGCGGTAATCCGAAGCGGCCCGGCGTCCGAAGCGGCCCGGCGTAATGAACGGAACGGAAGGGGGTCAGGTCTTGCCTTTTGCGTCCCCTGGACGTACTCTCGCCTGGTGTCTCGCCCCCTGCGAATTGAGTTCGAAGACGCGCTCTATCACGTGACCACGCGCGGGGATCGCCGCGAGCCGATTTTCGAGGATGATGCCGATCGTCGCGCGCTGCTGGCGGTGCTTGAGCAGGGTCTCGAGCGCTTCGACGCTGTTGCTTATGCTTACTGCCTGATGGGAAATCACTACCACGTGGTGGTCAAGACTCGGCAACCGAACCTCTCTCGGTTAATGCGTCATATCAATGGCGTATGCACGCAGACCCACAACCGCCGCCATGCAAAGGTTGGGCATCTGTTTCAGGGCCGCTTCAAGGCGGTCGTGGTGCAGGAGGACGCTTACTTTCTTGAAGTCTGCCGTTACGTCGACCTGAATCCCGTTCGGGCGGGCATGGTGAAGCAACCACAGGATTGGGCTTGGAGCAGCTACCGCGCGCACACCGGTCGAGCCGAAGGGCCGCGCTGGCTGGACAGCGCGACGCTGCACCGTTGGCTGGCACCGCGTGCGCCGCGGCGCGACGGGCCAAAGCGCTATTCCCAGTTTGTGGCCCAAGGACGCGGCGTGAAGCTTTGGGAGGAAGCACTATCAGGGCAAATCTACCTCGGCAACGAAGCCTTTGTGCGAGAGATGCAGGCGCGAGCCGACTCGCCGGATGAGCGGGAGATTCCGCGCGCACAACGCCGATCGGCTGCGCGCCCCCTGCAGCACTACTTCGAAGACCCGGACCGCGATGCGGCAATCGCCCGAGCATATCTGGAAGGCGGGCATACGCAATCGGCCATCGCCAAGGCGACCGGTCTGTCGGTGTCGCGGATCAGCCGGCTGATCGCGGCGCATGAGGCAAAAGGCAAGACCTGACCCCTGACCCGGACCGCGATGCGGCAATCGCCCGAGCATATCTGGAAGGCGGGCATACGCAATCGGCCATCGCCAAGGCGACCGGTCTGTCGGTGTCGCGGATCAGCCGGCTGATCGCGGCGCATGAGGCAAAAGGCAAGACCTGACCCCTGACGTTCGTGACCCCTGACGTTCTGACGTTCCTGACGTTCGGGCAATGACGCCAACGACCGGCGTGCGCCTACGCGATGCGCGCCAACGGTTTCGCCGTGCCGTCGGTTTGCATCTGCTTCAGGTACCAGCGGATGAACGCGTCGACGTTGTATTCCTTGCGTTGCGACAGCGGCCCGGGCACGTAGCCGATCGAGTCCACCCCCTTCTGTTGCCACTTGCAGATGTCCCAATCCTGCTCGTTGGTGAGATGCCAGAACGGCAGCAGGCGGTCGAGGTCGTAGTCCTCGCCTTCGCGCGCGTCGTGATCCACGAGCCAGAAGCTCTTCATCCGCGTCCTGCGCAGCCCCGCCGGCAGCATGCGCGTCACCACCGCGTGGTCGCAGCTCGCGTGGAGCCAGAAATTGGGCAGGCTGCGCATCCGCAGCACGCCGACGTCGGCGGCGTGATAGTCGCCCATCAG
>Ga0315273_10003342_pt1 | contig 19295 bp, 13 predicted proteins | sample YL17G02_0_MG_FD_205753 | JGI IMG/M metagenome (GOLD analysis project Ga0315273, IMG submission 205753) | Sediment microbial communities from Yellowstone Lake, YNP, Wyoming, USA - YL17G02_0 | ecosystem: Environmental > Aquatic > Freshwater > Lake > Sediment | place: USA: Wyoming | collected...
AAATCTTTGGCACCCTATATTTTTTGCCTTTGTATTCCAAGACTTCCGGGCGGGTGTAAACCTCAGGAGAAGAAATCCTGTTTTCCTCCACTGATTCCAATTTTCCTAAAACCCCAGGGATTCTTCTTGATATTGTATCTAAGATAATCATTGCTGGCAGCTCGCCACCGGTCAAAACATAAGGACCCACAGAAACAGAATCTGTTTTGAAAATTTTTCTCACCCTTTCATCTATACCTTCATACCTGCCACAAATAATAACGACATCATCATATTTTTTTGACACCCTTTCAGCGTAATTATTATCAAACTGCTTTCCTGACGGAACTAGCCAGATTATTTTTATCCCCTTCTTCCCCTTTATCGCTTTCTCCACCGCCTTTATTACCGACTCTGCTTCAAGCACCATTCCCGGTCCACCGCCATAGGGCTTTTGGTCAACTCTTCGCCACTTGTCTTTGGTGAAGTCCCGCGGATTGTAAAATTTTATTTTTATTTTACGGCCGCGAATGGCCCGCCCTATGATGGACGAGTTTATATAAGAATCAAAAGATTCCGGGAACAGAGTTATTATGTGAAAAATCATAATATGTATAATAAAACAAAACCGCCCAGACGTCTATCAGAGCGATTTTGTTTTATTCACAATTTTAGACTTTACATTTTGAGATCCTCTATCACATCATCCACAGATTTCATCTGTTCTGACTGGGCTGGTGCGCTCTTGCGGCCGCCTTCCGGCTCGTTAATTTTAAGGTTTACTCTGGCATTGTTTTTCATGCCGACAACACGGAGCAATATTCTCATGGCTTTGGCAGTATTGCCTGACCTGCCGATAATCTTGCCCATATCGTCCGGGTGTACATCAAGAGAGAGAAGCACCCCCATTTCATCAACGGTTCGAGTGATCTTTACGGACTCCGGATGGTCTACTAATCCCTTCACAACATACTCCAAAAATTCAGCATCTTTTTCCATTTGCGTTTTGCTAAACTAATAATCAATAATCATTCAGACTTCTCTATTTTTTAAAGAGAACTCTACTGCCATGAGTATACTATAAAAATAAAACCTGTGCAAAACTACTCTCCAGTTTTTTCTTCCTCTGGCTCGACGACTTCGTCCGCCGTAGCATCTTGCGAAGGTGGAGGGCTTTCAGCAAAGTCGGCCATTTTTGCTTCTTTAACTGCTTCAACCTTTGCCTCTTCTGCGGGGGCTTCTTTCTTTGTTTCTTCCGTCTTTTCCTTAACTACCGGAGACTTTCTCGGCAAAACGTTTATTTTTTTGCCCTCAATAACTTTTCTTTCAACTAAAATATTATGGACCGTGCCCGACAATTTGGCGCCGTTTGCCATCCAATGTTTTATCCTGTCATTTTTAAATTCCGCTTTTTCGCCTCTTCTGGCGTCAAAATTTCCAAGTATTTCTAAAAACTTGCCGCTCTTCGGGCTATTTTTTGAATCAGTCAAAACAAGCCGGAACACCGGCTCGTGCTTCCTCCCTACTCTTTGCAGTCTAATCATTAACATTGCAGAATCAGATTAGCAGATTATTAAAATAAGGTCAAATCTGATATATTGATATATACGGGCACGTGGCGGAATTGGTATACGCGTACGCTTCAGAAGCGTATGCCGCAAGGCTTGAGAGTTCAAATCTCTCCGTGCCCACACGCTTTAGCGAAATCGGGCTTTGCCCGTCGTAGCTTTAGCGAAGACGGGGTGTAGTACAGTGGTAGTATATGCGATTCGGGTTCGCAAGACGGGAATTCGATTTTCCCCACCCCGACAAGAGAAAAAATGGTAAAATATAATTAATGTCTATTATTTTAAATAAAGAAAAACTCTCAACTTCGGAATTGAGGAAAGATGCTTTGGAAATTTTAGAGGCGGGATATGAGGCGATTGATACGGAAAAAATTTTGAGAAGAAAAATATCTGTGAAAGACGGTGTCTTAAATATAGACGGATATTTTCTGAACCTTAAATCTTATAACAAAATCCTGTTTGCCGGCATAGGAAAATGTGCCCTGAACGGAGCTAGGGTGATAGAAGAAATTTTGGGTGATTATTTGACCAGCGGCGTTGCTTTGGATGTTAAAATCGGGGATCTTAGAAAAATAAAATCGTTTGCCGGCACGCATCCCTATCCTTCAGAGCAAAATGTCGCTTTCACGGGGCAGATTCTGGAAATGGTAAAAAATCTTTCAGAAAAGGATTTGGTTATCTGTTTGATTTCCGGCGGCGGCTCTTCCCTTTTTGAACTGCCGGTGTCCGGAATTGATCTGGATACTATCGTAGAAGAAACAAAACAGCTCACAGCGAAAGGTGCCGATATTTATGAATTAAACAAAGTCAGAAAAAGCATGTCTCAGGTGAAAGGAGGAAAATTTGCGGAAATTTGTTCTCCTGCTCAGGTGGTATCTCTTATTTTTTCTGATGTTCTCGGAAATGATATTTCTGTGGTCGCATCGGGACCCACTGTTTCGGATATACCGAGTGAAAGAGTCAAAAATATTTTAGTTGTAAGCAACGCAGACGCTCTGGAAGCAATGGAAGAAAAAGCCCAGGCATTGGGATATATCGCTTCAATCGAAACAGACAGATTTTCCGGAAATGCCAAAGAAATGGGCAAGGAGCTGGCTTTAAGAAAACCAAAACCAAAAACTTGTATTTTATTTGGGGGCGAAACAACAGTAAAAATTCCTGAAAATCACGGGGAAGGCGGGCGTAATCAAGAAATGGCTCTATCGGCTTTACCACACATGCCGCCTGATTCGATTTTAGTTTGCGCTGCTTCCGACGGGTGGGATAATACAGACCACGCAGGCGCCATAGCCGATAAAGAACTTTTTGAAAAAGCAAAAACGCTCAGCTTATCTTCTGAAGAATTTTTAGAACGAGGCGACAGCTATAATTTTTTCAAACAAATCGCTGATGGAGCGATATACACAGAAAAACTCGGGAGTAATGTCTCGGACTTGTATATAATGTTATACAAGTAGTTTAAAAATTATTTGTATGGATAAAAACAAGAAATTTATTCTTTGGTTTGACCAGATAAACAACAACGACGTAGCACTTGTTGGAGGTAAGAATGCATCTCTCGGAGAAATGTACACCACCCTGACATCCAGAGGCATGAGAGTGCCGAATGGTTTTGTTGTGACTGCTTATGCTTACAGATATTTTATAGAAAAGGCAGAACTCACTTCTTTTATCAAAGAGACCTTAAAAAATCTGGATACCAAGGACATAAAAAATTTGCAAGAGAAGGGTGAAGCTATCAGAAAAAGAATTATAAACGCCGATATCCCGAAGGAAATAGAGACAGAAATCGCTGAAGCCTACAAAAATCTTTCAAACGCATATCGGGTGGCTGAAACCGATACGGCAGTCCGTTCCAGCGCAACCGCTGAAGATTTGCCCGGAGCTTCTTTTGCCGGCGAGCACGAGACTTATCTGAATGTGGTGGGAGAAAAAAAGGTCTTTAAGGCGGTCAAGATGGCTATGGCTTCCCTTTGGAACGACCGGGCTATTTCTTATCGGGTGGATAAAGGCTTCAATCACTTTGATGTGGCTCTTTCTGTTGGCGTGCAAAAAATGGTGCGCTCGGACAAAGGTTCTTCAGGGGTGATGTTTACCATAGATACCGAAAGCGGATTCAAAGATGTGGTTGAAATAGATGCTTCCTGGGGCTTGGGTGAGATGGTAGTACAGGGCAAGGTGACTCCGGATGCCTACCTGGTCTTCAAACAGACTTTGAACCAGGGTTTTCCTGCCATCATCAAAAAAACCATTGGCTCCAAGGAAAATAAAATGATTTACAACAGTTCAAAAGGAAATCCAACTAAGGAAGTAAAAGTGGCCGGAAAAGACAGAAATATTTTTGTCTTGGCTGATGAAGAAATTTTAACTCTGTCCCGCTGGGGGCTGGAAATAGAAAAACATTATTCCGAAAAGGCCGGCAGAGAAATGCCAATGGACATGGAATGGGCCAAAGATGGCGTGACGGGCGAACTTTTTATTGTGCAGGCCAGACCGGAGACTGTACAATCTGAAAAGAAACACGCCAGCATCACGGAATATTCTCTTTCTACTGAAGAAAAACCGGTAGTTACCGGCATTGCTGTCGGCACTAAAATTGCCTCCGGTAAAGTGCGCGTTATCACCAATGTCAAAAAATTAAATGAATTTGAGAAAGGAGAAATTTTGGTAACAGAAATAACCGACCCTGATTGGGAACCGATTATGAAAATTGCTTCGGCCATTATCACGGAAAAGGGAGGACGCACATCGCATGCCGCTATTGTTTCGCGCGAACTTGGCATTCCGGCTGTGGTCGGCACAGGCGACGCTCTTTCAAAACTAAAAACCGGCCAGATGGTCACGGTTGATACTTCCGGTGGTACCACAGGCAATGTTTTTGAGGGAAAGCTGGAATGGCAGGAAAAAGTACACGATATTTCCGCTATTCCGGAAACCAGAACCAAAGTCTGTATGAATATTGGTTCGCCCGAAAGCGCTTTTATGTATTCATTTATACCGAATAAAGGAGTTGGTTTGGCGCGCGAGGAATTCATTATTGTTTCAGGCATAAAAGTCCACCCAAATGCCCTTCTCAATTTTGACAAAATAAAATCAAAAGCCCTGAAAAATAAAATTGAAAAAATTACTGCCGGCTATAATAGCAAAGTAGATTTTTATATTGATAAATTAGCCGAAGGCATAGGACAGATCGGCGCCGCTTTCTGGCCTAATGATGTGGTGGTACGCTTTTCCGATTTTAAGACAAATGAGTACGCCACTTTGCTGGGAGGCGAGGACTACGAACCAAAAGAGGAAAATCCGATGCTTGGCTGGCGGGGCGCTTCAAGATATTACGACCCCCAATTTAAAGAAGCATTTAAGCTGGAATGCCGGGCCATGAAAAAAGTGAGAGAACAATTTGGCCTCAAAAACATTATTGCTTTAATTCCTTTCTGCCGCACTCCCGAAGAAGGCCAAAAGGTTTTGGATATTATGAGGGAGGAAGGTTTGGAAAAAGGAAATAACGGATTTAAAGTTTATGTGATGTGCGAAATACCGGCGAACATTTTGAGAGCTGACGAGTTTTTGGATATCTTTGACGGTTTTTCCATCGGCTCAAATGATCTGGCCCAACTTACTTTAGGCCTTGATCGTGATTCGGCAACAGTCGCCTCTATTTCAAATGAAAATGATCCGGCTGTTAAAAAGTTTGTAGCTGAAGCGATTAAAAAATGCCGTGAGCGGGGCAAATACATCGGTTTCTGCGGCCAAGCCCCTTCCGATTACCCCGACTTCACCCGTTTTCTCGTTTCTAGCAACATCGAAGCTATCTCTTTGAACCCCGACTCAATCATCCCTATGATCCTTGCTATCGCCGAAGAAGAGCTTGTCCAGCGAAGCTCTAATAATTAGAGCGAAGTTGGAAAAAAAGCAAAATTAATTTTTATATAAAAAACAGAGCGGCGCAATGCCGCTCTTTTAATTCGATATGCTGATGAGGTTTATGTCTTTTATATCTTGAGGTAACTGATTATTGCCCATACCATAATACTAGCAAACGCAAGTATGCCCCAAGTTGCAAGCATTTGTTCGACTCGCCAGTCGTTCTTCTTGTTTACCGAGAGGTTAATGAAATATCCGGCAAGAAAACAGACCGCCGTCCATAGAACATTGATTTTCGCTGGCTTGTAAAAGATTCCCGCCCCCAAGATTGGGAGACACGATAGGATTCCTATAACATAGGCCATAACCTTGCCTCCTTTGACCCGTCCGGGTCTGGAATTTACATCTGCCAACATTTAATCACTTTTATCAAAATTTGCAAGTTTTTATTTTTTTCCATTCCTCCCACCAACATTCCCCTTCTTTTTTAAATGCCTACCAACTTATACACTTTTTCGCGACCGCGAAATTCTGTATAATATGGAATAACTGAGACTTATTGAAAAATAAAATGAAAGAGAAAACAAAAGAAAAAATTTTATCGGCTAGCAAAACTTTATTAACTATTGTTGGAATAACAGGTTTTGTTTTTGTGGCGCTTGTGGCAGGTAATGCTGTGCAGCTTCTGAAATATACCCCCATAATGAAAAGATCGAAACTTAAGGTGTTTGAAATTAATCAGGGCATAAAAAGATTAATGAAGAGAGGCTTAGTTGAAATAAAAGAAGACAAAGATTATAAACGTTTGAAACTTACAGATAAAGGTAAACGATTGCTCTTGAAATATGAGTTGGAAGGACTTGCTCAAGATAAACCAAAAAACTGGGACAAAAAATATAGAGTGGTTATTTTTGATATATCCGAACAAATGAAAAAGACCAGGGATCATCTTCGTAGAATGTTACAATCTTTCGGATTCGTTTGTCTTCAAGATAGTGTTTGGGTGTATCCGTATGAGTGCCAGGAAATTATTGATTTGCTCAAACAATATCTAAACCTAAAAAACGAAGTCTTATATATGAGCGTTGATTCTATAGAAAATGATAAATGGCTTAAAGAAGAATTTAAACTATAAAAATAATGTAGATTAACGTTATACACTTCTGCGCGGTCGCGCATTTTTGTATAACTTCAAATTTTAATATTTTTATTATTACTTACGATTCTCGCCATTGCCCAGGAAGAACTTGTCCCGCGAAGCTCTTAAAAGAGCGAAGTGGGAGAAAAAAGCAAAATTAAAATATAAAAACAAAACAGCCCCACCCCTCGTTTCTTACCGGGTGGAGCTGTTAGACAGGACTGGAGATTTTGCATTCAAGCCGTGGGCATTTCCATAACGCGCTTCTTCTCCTCCTTGGAGGTCGCGTTATTGACAATTCCTATTCGCCAAACGGGTTGTTTGCAATCGGGCGAAACCTTCCCGTGGACCTCTTTGACTCGCTCATTTGTCTCGGAAATTGTGCGGCAGCCATCAAAATCTACTTCCCCCCGCACTTTGCACAAATTGCAATACCAGATTGTTCCCTTTGCTTTCTCGGCCTTCTCTGCCATGGATTTATTCCTCCCTAGAATTCCATCAATATTCAATCATATTTAAACAAAAATTGTAAGGTTTTGATATTGTCCAAAAATTCGCGACCCCAACTTCGCTAAAGCTATAAACGGGCAAGCGCGAAATACATAAAATTACAGCCCCGCCTTTCGTTTCCTACTCGGCGGGACTTGTCCCTGGATTTATTGGGTTGGCATCCGCATGATCCTTCGGCGCTCCTCTTTCGGGGTGCCGCTGGTGAAGATTCTTATTGATACGGAACACCTGGGAGAAACTGCCACATGCGATTTCTCGATGCGATTTGTAATCCCGAGCAAGCTCTCCTCTTCGTTGTAAGGAACGAATCCCCGTTTACTACAACCCTCGCAATACCACATCAATTTTCCTTTCTTCACGGCGTTTCCTTTCTCATCATTCCCCCCTCCTCTGCTTTCTATTACATCACATTGCCAAAAAATTACAAGTTGTCTTATACCCAATTGTTTTCTGCTGGGATAAGATATAATTACCATAATCACATGTCTAACATCACCAACATTAAAGCCAGAGAGATATTGGATTCAAGAGGCAACCCCACTTTAGAGATGGACACTTTTGTTGATGAAAAATTTATGGGCAGGTTTGGCGTTCCGAGCGGGGCTTCTACCGGCAAGTATGAAGCTTTGGAAAAAAGAGACGGGGATGCGAGCCGCTTTGACGGCAAGGGAGTAAAAGAGCTGGCTGAAAGAATAAAACGAGAAATAGTCCCGGAAATCTTGAATAAAGATTTTAATCAGAACTCGCTTGACAGTTTTCTTATAGAAAAAGACGGAACGGAAAATAAATCAAATCTGGGCGCCAATGCTATTCTTGGAATCTCAATGTCCTTTGCCAAAGCCGAAGCCCTCAAAAGAAATATTCCTCTTTATGCTCACATAGAATCGCTTTTCGGAAACGATTCCTCTGTTTTGCCGACTCCGATGGTCAATATTTTAAATGGCGGGGTTCATGCTTTTAGCGGTTTGGACATTCAGGAATTTATGATAGTGCCGCTTCAAAAAGGGACTTTCCGCAGGTCATTGGAAAACTGTGATAAAGTTTTTATGCATTTAAAAGATGTTTTGAAGGAAAATAATTTGGGCATTGCAGTCGGAGATGAAGGCGGTTTTGCACCCAAACTGAAGTCTCACAACGAAGCCCTGGATTTTATAATGCAATCCATTGAAAAAGCGGGGTTTGGACTGGGCGTAGATTTTGGCATTGCTATTGACTGCGCCTCCTCGGAATTTTTTAAGGACGGCAAATATATTTTGAAATCAGAAAATAAGGAGATGGACAGCAATGAGCTTTCCGGTTATTACGAAAACCTTTTAAAAAATTATCCGATTCTATCCATAGAAGACCCTTTCGCTGAAGATGACTGGCAGGCATGCACTTCTTTTACAGAAAAATTTGGGGAGAGAATAATGATTGTGGGAGACGATTTATTTGTCACCAATCTAAAAAGATTGGCAGAAGGGGTTGAAAAAAAGATGGCCAATACTATTTTAATTAAATTAAATCAAGTAGGCACATTAAGCGAAACCTTAACGGTTATTAACGAAGCTAAAAAGGCAGGGTGGAAAACCATTATCTCTCATCGTTCTGGAGAAACAGAAGATACTTCCGTTGCTCATCTTGCCGTGGGAGTCGGCAGCCGATTCATAAAAGCCGGCTCTGTCAGTCGTGGTGAGAGAGTTGCCAAGTACAACGAGCTTTTGAGGATTGAGGAAGAAATAAATAAATAGTGCGCGTGTCAGGAGTCGAACCTGAGACCTCCCCATTATCAGTGGGGTGCTCTAACCAGCTGAGCTACACGCGCATTTTTTACCTTTTAAATATACCAAAAAAATTATTTTAAACAACACAAAGGGCGGCCATACTGCGCCGCCCTTATCTACCGGTTTTTTCATTCCCGATGATTTCGACTGGTGTCGAACTTTGCCCAGTCTTTTTTTGGAGGGATTTTCTTTTCTGGCTCTGAATAAGCCGGAACAACAAGACAAAAAATCACCCCCAGTATACAAATCACTACAATAGCCATCTTGCTGAGAGTGACCTCCATACCGAGCTCAAAACTTCCAGCAAGCCCTACTCCTACGAATGCAGCAATAATTCCGAAAAAAGTTCTCATTTCTTTGTACCCTCCTACCGTATATTGTATCACATTTCACATACAAAAGTCAAGCATTAAAAAATCCCTTAAATTAAGGGATTTTTTAATGGTATTCTTTGTTTTGTTCCGTTCTTTTTTTATTTGCCTTTCCAAATTGTCAAACAGTTTTAGGTATCTGTTAAACCATTATGTGTCCAATTGGAACACACAATAACGACTCGTTTACCTCCGCGATATCTTGTGAATATCGCGGAAGATTTTTCACCTTGAAATATTCCACGAGCAGCTTCCGCTACCCGTGCCTTGTTACGACTTAGTCCTTGTCATTGAGTTTACCTTAGTTCCGCTTGCGCGAAGCTTTGGGTACTCCCAACTTCCCTGACTTGACGGGCGGTGAGTACAAGACTTGAGAACGTATTCACCGCGGTATAGCTGACCCGCGATTACTAGCGATTCCAACTTCATGAGGTCGAGTTTCAGCCCTCAATCCGAACTGGGGCCACTTTTCTTAGGATTAGCTCAAGCTTACGCTGTCGCGACCCGTTGTAGTGGCCATTGTATTATGCGTGTAGCCCAAGGCGTCAGAGGGACATGCTGACCTGGCGTCATCCTCGCTTCCTCCCCCCACACCAATTTCAAAGTGATCGATAATTAATATTAATCACCTCAACTAACTTTGATCTCCCCGATTCACCTGAATCGAAGGTTCAAAATTGGTGTGGGGGGTGGTCTCGGCTGACACTTGTAACAGCCAACGAGGGTTGCGTTCGTTACCCCACTTAAGGGAACAATTCAAATCACGAACTGACGACGGCCATGCATCACCTGTCCAGATGTCCTTGTGAGACTCCTAAAATTTCTTCTAGGATTCATCTGAATTTCTAGCCTTGGTAAGGTTTTTCGTTTGTCATCGAATTGAACCGCATAATCCACCGCTTGTGCAAGTCCCCGTCTATTCCTTTGAGTTTTAAGCTTGCGCTCGTACTACCCAGGCGGATCGCTTAACGCGTTAGCTTCGCCTCTCAGAGGGTCGATACTCCGAAAAGCCAGCGATCATCGTTTAGGGCGTAGACTACTGGGGTATCTAATCCCATTCGCTACCTACGCTTTCGTGTTTCAGTGTCAGGAATGCGCCAGTTAGTTGCCTTCGCTTTTGGTGTTCCCCATGATATCAACGGATTTCACCCCTACTCCATGAGTTCCACTAACCTCTCGCATCCTCAAGTTTTGCCGTATCTGTTGCATTTTCCCGATTGGGTCGGGAGCTTTAACGACAGACTAACAAAACCACCTACACACCCTTTACGCCCAGTGATTCCGGACAACGCTTGGGGCCTCTGTATTACCGCTCCTGCTGGCACAGAGTTTGGAGCCCCTTATTCATGATCAGATCAATAAACTTTCTTAATCATAAAAGGTTTTTACGTCCCGAAGGACTTCATCAACCACGCGGCGTCGCTCCGTCAGGCTTTCGCCCATTGCGGAAGATTCTCGACTGCGGCCACCCGTAGGTGTATGGACCGTTTCTCAGTTCCATCGGTGGGGGTCAGCCTCTCAGCTCCCCTACCCGTCATAGCCTTGGTGAGCCATTACCTCACCAACTAGCTGATAGGCCGCAGGCCGTTCCTTTAGCGATTAACCCCTACACTAACTTTGTCATTGCTTTCAGCATCATGTCATGATGCCAAAGTTAGTGTGGGGGTAAATTTTTACTCTTGCGAGACCATCTGGAATTACCTTCTCTTTCGAGAAGCTATGCCAGACTAAAGGGTACGTACCTACGTGTTACTACCTCGTCTGCCGGTTGCACTTCGGTCTTGCGACCTCAGCACCCCCTTGACTTGCATGCCTTATCCACGCCGCCAGCGTTCATCCTGAGCTAGGATCAAACTCTAAAAAATGAATTTTTTAGAATTACATTTCGATTGAACGGAACAAAACAAAAAATGCCTTTTATGTTTATTCTTCGTTTGATCCCAGCCACTAGAATCACTTTATTATTTTACTAAGACTCGCGACTGCTTATTAAACCTTACCCAGGCTCAAAATAAACAATCTCTTTCTTGTACTTATATTTCAAAATGTCAACGAACTCCAAAAATTGCTCTTTGTAAAGAGCGAAGTCCAGTATATATGTTTTAAGATAAAGGTCAAGCTACCTGGGGAGAAGGTGTTTGTATAAGGCCGGCTTTTAATTTGGAAAGTTCCCTATAAACATAAATAGAGGCCAGAACGCTTATGGGAACAGTGGCGATAAGCCCTACCCCAAACAACATTAATCCCAACAAATTAAACAGCCCAATTACTATCCAAAACCACAAAATTTTCCAGAATTGCCCTTTGGTAATAGCCCAACTTTCTTTCATAGAAGCTACCGGGCCCATTTTGGTGTCCACCACTATTATAGAAGCAAAGGAAAATCTCACTGCCCAAAAAATGCCCGGAATTACCAGAAGTATAAATCCGCCCAAAACCGTCAATCCGGTAAGAATGGAGGTTCCTAAATATCTCCAAAAAGTTTTATATTCCTGAAATATATCTACAAACTTCGGGCTTTCCCCGTCGTAAACTCTTAAAAATATTTTGGTATAGCCGATTCTTATTATTATCAGAAATATCGCTACTATTAAATTAAATAAGACATTTCCAGAATGTATTTCTTTGCCTCCAGGTATAAATCCGATGGCAAGTATGAGCAGAGTAGTAAACAGAACGAGCTCCATATGCTCCTTTGCCTTATTCCAGCCATATTTTATTGATTCTTTTATTGAAAACATAAATTTTAATTAATTTATAAAACTATGTTAGTATAAAACAAATATGCGTAAAAATAAAGAAAAAAACAAACTGGTGGGAATTATTAAAATAACGGCTAAACCTATTGGTTTTGTAATGATTGAAGGAAGAAACGACGACACCATTGTCTTCGAAGAAAATTTAAATTGCGCTCTTGATAAAGATGAAGTGGAGGTGGAAATTATCGGCAAAGATCGTGATAGGAAAAAGGGGCGGATAACAAAAATAATAAGAAGAAATAAAACAGAGTTTGTAGGTACTATTGAAAAAACTGGTAATACTTTCTCCTTCACACCCGATGATTTTAAGTTTTATAAGAAAGTAGAACTGAGAGTTTTTCCCAAAGAAATAAAAGATGGAGAAAAAGCTTTGGTAAAAATAAAAGAATGGACCAACCCAAATCTCAGTCCTGTCGGCGAGATAATCAAAATAATAGGCAAAAAAGGAGAGCACGAAACTGAAATGCAATCCATACTTTTGGATAAAGGCATTGTTTATAATTTTCCTCCAGAAGTCGAAAAGGAAGCGGAAAAAATAGCTAAGGAATTCGGAAAAAACCAGAATAAGAATTTTGATTCCTCCTCCCTAAAGGGTTCCCACGGAACTCAAAATTTTCATTCTGGTTTTTCTGCTACTAACAGGAAGGATTTCCGTAATATAACCACTTTCACAATAGATCCAGCTGACGCAAAAGATTTTGACGACGCCCTTTCTTACGAGGATTTGGGGGCAGAAAAAATCAGAGTAGGTGTGCATATTGCCGATGTCTCTCATTTTGTAAAACCAGGCACAGCTCTAGACAGAGAAGCAGAAAAGAGAAGTTTCTCAACATATCTCGTGGACAGGACAATACCGATGCTTCCTGAAGTTTTGAGCAACGGTCTCTGTTCTCTTGTGCCGAACGTTGACCGATTGGCCTTCTCTGCTGTTTTTGATATTGAAAAAAATACAGGCAAAATTTTGAGCTGTTGGTTCGGCAAAACAATTATTAATTCTGACAAAAGATTTTCGTATGAGGAGGCACAGAATTTACTCGATTCAGCGAATTCTGAAAAAAGCTCCTCTTCAGAAAGTCCTCGGGCTTCCTCGCTGCGCTCGGCCAGACTTTCTTCAGAGGACTTTTTTCAGAACTCACTTCTCAATCTTAATCGCATCGCCAACATTTATAGAGAAGAAAACAAAAAAAATGGAACAATAGAATTTGAAACAGACGAAGTTAAATTCGAACTGGATGAAAAAGGAAAGCCCCTCAGTATTTACAAAAAACCACGGCTGGACACCATGAAAATGATTGAAGACTGGATGCTTCTTGCCAACAAGGAAGTTGCCAAGTTTATAAGCGACAAAGTCGGTAAAAGGGGTGGCGCTTCCATTTTTCGTATTCATGACCTACCCAAAATGGAAAAGATAGAAGAACTGGCTATTTTCGTCAGAGCTCTGGGGCACGAATTGCCTATAAAAAACGGCGAGATTTCCGCCAAAGATATAAATATTCTTCTCAAACAGATAGAGGGCCATGCTTCTGAATCTCTCATCAAAACAGCCGCAATTCGCAGTATGGCCAAAGCCGAATATTCCACCAAAAACATCGGCCATTTCGGATTGGCGTTTGAATATTACACCCACTTTACCTCTCCCATCCGCCGCTATCCTGACCTCGTAATTCATCGCATTCTTGAAAAATATTTAAGCAACCAACCCATAAGCAAAAATGAATTTGGTAAGTACGAAAAAATTGCGCAGGAAGCCAGCGAAAAAGAAATAATGGTGCAGGAAGCCGAACGCGACAGTATAAAATACAAACAAGTTGAATTTATGCAGGATAAAATCGGAAAAGAATTTGACGCCATCATTTCCGGTGTTACTGAATGGGGTATGTATGTCGAAGACCCTGAAACTAAAGCTGAAGGATTGATTCGTATAAAAGATTTGGGCGATGATTATTACAAATTAGACCAGAAAAATTATTGCATCAAAGGCGAACACACCAAAAAGAAATTTTCCCTCGGCGGCTCTGTCCGCGTCAGACTCTCCGCTGCCGACCTTGACCGCAAGACTCTGGATTTCAAGTTGGTTTGACCGGATTATATATCTATTGTACAAAACCAAATAAATATGCTAAAAATGCGGGGAAAGACCCGCTTTTAGTGGCGATTGTCTTTGTAAAAACACAAATTATCATGAAAAAAATCTTTCTTACATCTGTAATGATTCTCGGAATTTGTTTTTGGGGAGCTTTAACTGCAGAAGCAAACAGTATTCCTATTGGGGAAATAACATCAATAAATCGCTCGGAAATTACTGGTTGGGCTCTTAATCCGAACACTTCAAAAATTTTTTCAAGTGATTTGAAAGCCACAATATCTGCAGACACTGCGCAAACTGAGGCGGGGGGATCAATAGCCGTAACCTGGAATAATCCCGGAACCACAAATCCTCGAGATTGGATTGCTCTTGTGCCAGCAAATCAAACTTGGTCAAGCGATCACGACTGGCCATGGGTATATACAAATGGTTTACACAGCGGCACGACAAGTTTTACGGTCCCGGCAAGCATAGCTTCCCTGCAATTTGTTTATTACATAAACGACGGATTTACAGAACTCATGCGTACGGCAGCCGTGTCGGTTTTAAGTCCTTCGGCTTCCTATACCGTTGAAAATTCCAAAATCAGGATGACACTTTCTTCAGACGGTTTTATCTCAAGTTTTTTCAACAAACAAACAAGCACAGAACTGATTTCCTCACAGCAAAGATTCTTTACTTACAATAGCGGCACAGCTTTTACGAATCTTTCAGTTAAGGGGAATGAGATAACTTTATCTGACAGCGCAAAAAAGGTGACAATGATTTTGGCAGTCGATACAACTGACGATTATTTTTTGTTTACCGTCAAAAGTCTAAACATCGCGTCTGGTCAGGAGGATATATCTTCTGTGACTTTGAACATTAAAACCGTGTTAAACGACACTTCCACATCAGTCCGAAAATTTTATGTTGGCAATGATAATTTTACTTTGATTGGCATGCCATTTTCTCCCAACGTCAGCGCCAACGTACAGGCCGGTACAGGTTTTCTCTTTCTGAAAGCCGAAGCCTACGGAGATTTTTCCGCCTCATTGGTAAATTCGAAATTCATGTTGATTACGTCATCTGGCCGAGCGATGTCTTTTGCCACAGATGACGCGATCGCGAGGATACAAACAAAATTTGGAATGTATAATTCAAGCCTTTCTGACGTATATCTGCCAACTCTATTCACTTGGTCCAATAAACCGATTGGTACAATTGCTGATCAGATAATCAGCTACGCCAAGGGAGCTGGTTTCAAAAATATCATGATTTGGTCGGGTTATTGGAGCAAGGGCGACGGTTTTTGGGATGTGAATCCCAGTTATTTTTCGGGGGACAAGAATAAGTTAAAGTGGTTTGTTGATAAAATTCACAGCGCAGGTCTTAAAGCTTCGCTACACTTTTTGCCCACTCATCTTTCCAAAAACAACCCCTTTGCCAGTAATCCAGAAAACAGACTGAAATGTTCAGATGGTTCTGATTATGACAACGGAAGCTATCTTGTTAATTTAAAGAGTGATTCGGTAATGAATGCGGTAATGCAAAATTATGCGGACATTATCAATTTTGCCGGCGTTGATTCAATCTATATAGACGGATATTCGGACAGCATCCCCTATGGCAGTTGCCTGCCTTCGCCAGCGGCCTATTACTATGAAAACGAATTTTTTGATATCCTGCGGCCGAAATTAGTAAAAAACACAATCTCGGTTCAAACCAGCGGAGCCTTTCCTTACTTCCAGCCATTTAGTTCCAAAAGGCAGGCAATCACTGACGGTTACGGGTGCGCTGACACCAAAATTTGCAATGATATAAAAAATTGGGTTGACACAACTGGCAGAGCGAGAATCATAAATCTAAGAAACCTGCTTATTACACCCGAACTAGGTTGGGTTTCTTACATGCCGGATTTGAACAAGCCCATCTATGACTATGAATATCTTCTTTCCGCGGCGATTGCCTATGGTACCCCGCTTACTTTTGAAAATAGCTGGACCGAATTGCAAAGCGGGCAATCTTACCAATTCAAAAACGCGCTCAATAAATACCTCACGGTTTATAATCGGTATGCCGGACGTTCAATTCTTAAAGAAACCAGCTCAAATTACGATTTTACCCAGTATGAATCGGGACTGGCCGCTTTTTCCGTGCGAGGCAATACAGATCTTCCCGTTGGTCAAAACAGGAAAGTTTGGGTGCATGTAAAACAAAATATTGATCCCGCCGTAAACCTTAAATTTACGAACCTTAAAGCCAGCACCAAGTATCTTTTAAGCGATGGCAAAAAAATAAGCTCTGATTTAAGTGGCAATACATCTGCTACCGTCTATCTGAGCAGAAATCAGGAATATAATTTCTTTGAACTTAAAAACATCGATGGCACGTCCATTAAATAATCTCAAGCACTAAATCCAACCGCAAAACTTTGGATTTTAAGTTGGTTGACTAAGCACTTTCCAAATAGTAGGATATTTTTGGATTAAAAAATCTTGATCTTTGGATAGGAGGAGGTGTGCAGATGAATTATTGGGATGCAACCTACGATTTTTTGCGCCGCCACGGTGGCGGACCGACGTGCATCCATTGTGGATGCGAGATGTTCCCTACGGACGACCACGGACGCTTTACTTGTTTATGTGGCGCAGGAACTTTTGATGTTGTCAGTCTAGGACATCTTCCTCCCGGATCTATTCCGCAGGTGGATGCAAACGACATGGCTGATGAGGAAAAATCCAAAATTCCTCCCATCAAGCGGCTCTACTCTAAGCCTACTGCGGTTGAGGCCGAACTTCTCAGCATGCTGATTCGCGGACCTGCAGCCATGGACAGTTCCGAATATCTTAGAGCCCGCAAAGCTTTTGAGAGGGAAAGGAAATGGTGAATGGCCATCAAGTGTTGTAAAAATAAACGTTTCTTTGGCAAGAAAGCGGCTATCGCCCGCAGGAAGTTTCTGGGTCCTTCATGGGGAGCGTATAAGTGTAAGTCTTGCAGACGCTGGCACGTGGGCAAATACAGCAAACTCTCAAAAAGAATCATACTGGCTCGGAGGGGCTAGTCAGTTGGGGGCGGAGAACGAGTTTCTCTGCCTCCTTTCGTTTTCATTTTGTAGCGATTAATCGCTACCTTTTTGTCATCATCATTTTAAACGATCGTTCAAAATGTATATAACCAAAAATTTTTAAGATTATACACTTTTTCACGACCGTGAAATTCTGTATAAAATAATTGCCCCGGCGTATGCTCACCGGGGCATGATTTCAGGGATGTGGGTGTTCATCAGATATCAGATTTCCGGAAGGTTTTCGCTCCGCAAAACTTGATTAATCGCCTCGATTAATTTCTCTCCGCAAAACCAAAGTTTTCTTATCTCTGTTCTGCGGTACTTGTGCTCTCCAACAAAATCTCGAACACTCACCCCATTATATGGGGCAACACAAACGATGCCATTGAATCCTGGCGGTACTCGAGGTCCGACCCCATCGAATAGATGAACGACTTTTGTTTGCATGCGTTCGCTGATCCCGAGAGAAAACATTCTGCTTCTTGTGAAAAAAACTTCGCATCTCAGATTCAACATCTCTGGCTTGGGCATTAAACTACCCCCTTTCCAGGAGTTTTTATATCACAAATTAAATTATTTCGCTACAGTGACGGCCTCATCAAAAGCTATGGATAGAAGGCGGGAGATGCCGTCATGGCCCATAGTGATACCGTAAATAACTCCGGCGCGGGACATAGTTTCGCGGTTGTGGGTGATAAGGATAAGCTGGGAGACTTTTGCGAGCGACTCAATCATATCGCCATACTTTTTTGAGTTGGCCTCATCAAGGGCGGCATCAGTTTCGTCCAGAACGATAAAGGGAGGAGGATTAACTTGGGAGACGGCAAAAAGAAGGGCAATAGAGGTCAAAGCCCTTTCGCCACCGGAAAGCATATCAAGCCCCTTGGTTCTTTTTCTCGGTAGCGATACCGAAATATCGATCCCTTCTTCTACTCTTTCTTCAGGTTCATCAAAAAGCCCAGAACCAAAATCTTGAGCTCCGTGGGAACCCTTTAGGGAGGAGGGGTCAAGATTTTGGCTCTGGGCGTCCTCCAAATCATCAAATTTTCTTTTTTTAATTTTTTCTTTAATTACCTCCAATTTTGCTTCCCCGCCGCCAAACATAAGAGAGAAAAAATTTTGAAAGGCTTTATTTATTTTTTCTATACCCCGTTTGAATTCCACATCCAATCTCTCAAGCAGATCTTTTATAAGAGTTTCCAAAGATTCGGCCGATTTTTTCAAATCTTCCAGCTCTTTTGCCAAAAACTTGTCTCTCTCTGCTGTTTCTCTGTACTCTTTCATCATTTCAATTCCGCCTACCCCGCCAAGCTCTTCCATCCTTATTTTCATTTTCTCAAGTTCCCGCCTTCTTTCTTCCTGTTTTTTTCTTAATTCGCCCACAAGAAAGCTTCTCTCGGAAAAGTCCTCGGGCCTCCTCGCTTCGCTCGGCCAGACTTTCCCTCGAGAACTTTCTTGCGGGCTACCAAAATCAGAATAAAAATTTTGAGTTCCGTGGGAACCCTTTAGGGAGGAGGAATCAAAATTCTTATTCTGATTTTCTGGATAATCTTCAGCTATTTCATCATTCTCAAACCCCAAAATAGCTGTGCCCAAAAGCACTCCACCCTCCTGAATTTCCCTCTCCCAATCATTTTTTTCCAACGAGATCCTATGTTCTTTCTCTTTCAAAAACTCCATTTTGTTCCTAAACTGGCTTTGCTCGGAAGAAATCTTAAAGATATTTTTTTCCGCTTCCCTGCTTGAATCCTTCTCTTTTTCTATGGAAGCTCTTATTTTTTTGTATTTTGCATCAAGTTCAATTAAATTAAGGTCCGCCTTTTTAATTTTTTCTTCCTCTTCTTTTTTGTTGCTTCCCAATTTTTGATTTAAAGCCACGAGCTCATCAATATTTTTGGTATTTACACTGCTTTTATGCCCCAAAATAAAACCCCTTATTCTCTCAATAATTTTTGCTACTTCAGAAAACCCTGAAATTTCTCTTTCCAACTCTTCCACTTCTTTCAAAAGCACAGTTTTGCCTTCTTCTGACCTCTGTTCGGCTTTTATCTTCTCAATATTTCTTTCGTTGGCATTTATTTCTCCCTCTATCTTTCCTATTTCCCTGTAAAACCCGTCTTTTTCTTCCCTTTCTTTTTTTGTCTGATTTTCTATATTTATAAGTTCCTCGCTTTTTTCGTCTTTTTTAGAAGAGGCGTCTAAAATTTG
>Ga0315273_10003343_pt1 | contig 19293 bp, 19 predicted proteins | sample YL17G02_0_MG_FD_205753 | JGI IMG/M metagenome (GOLD analysis project Ga0315273, IMG submission 205753) | Sediment microbial communities from Yellowstone Lake, YNP, Wyoming, USA - YL17G02_0 | ecosystem: Environmental > Aquatic > Freshwater > Lake > Sediment | place: USA: Wyoming | collected...
GGCGTAGTGACCGGCGGCGGACAGGGACTCGGAAAAGTATTCAGCCTCGCCTTCGCCGAGGCGGGGGCAGACGTCGTCGTCGCCGAACTCAACCCCGAGACCGGCCCCGAGACCACCAAAGAGATCGAGGCGATGGGGCGCAGAGCCCTCTTCGTCGAAACCGACGTCAGGAGCCACCTCAGCATCGAGACGATGGTCGAGAAGACAGTAGAGCGCTTCGGCCGCCTCGACTTCATAATGAACAACGCCGGCATAGTCAAGTGGTGCCCGGCCGAGTCCGTCACGGAGAAGGACTGGCGGGAGGTCATCGACGTAAACCTCAACGGCCTCTTCTACTGCAGCCAGGCCGCAGCCCGGCAGATGATAAAGCAGCGGAGCGGATGCATCATCAACATAGCCTCCATGTCAGGCTACATAGTGAACCGCCCCCAGCCCCAGGCGAGCTACAACGCCTCCAAGGCGGCGGTCATCCACCTCACGCGTAGCCTAGCCGCGGAGTGGGCGCCCCACAACATACGCGTGAACGCCATCGCCCCCGGCTACATGGACACCGCCATGACCCACAAGGCCTTCGATGACCCCGCCTACGGCCCCATCTGGACCGACGGCATACCCATGCGCCGCCCCGGTCGCCCCGAGGAACTCGCCCCCCTCGCCGTCTTCCTCGCCTCGGAGGCCTCAAGCTACGTAACAGGCTCAACGATCCTCATAGACGGCGGATATACGGCCTGGTGACCGTGCAACCACATATTTTTTATATATACCCCCTGTCCCTCCCCTTTAAAAGAGCTAAAGTATTATTATTTTTAAACATTAAACGGCTTTACCTTTCTGGGAAACGCATTGAACCTAGATATAGTTTTCCCAAAGAGTGGAAAGAAACTCACATCGATGATAGCGATAGGACTCCTCGTCCTATCCGCACTTCTTCCTACGCTGATGACTGTTAGCGCCGTTACGCCGCCGTCCCTAGGCGGGGACTACAACTCGGTAAACGGCGTCCTAGACACTGACACCTACACCCTCTACCCCTGGGACGATTCGAGCATCAACATCGGCTTCTCCAAGTACGGTGAACTGATAAGCGCAGACGACTCCGTCGGCCTAGAGTACAAGGGCATCGACGCCTTCGCCAACTCCATAGTTCCACAAAACCAGTGGAACAACGGCTGGCTGATGGACATACACTGGGTCGACAATGGCTGCCTCAACAACATCTGGGCATATGCCCTCTACTCCGACTGGGTGACCAGCGGAGGAGGGTGGCAGCAGAACCAGATGAGCTATGATGCCTCAGCCGCCGGTGACACACACGGCGGACGCCGAACAAACGGCTACGCCGTATCCGACCCCATACAGGTCATCTACGACGGACCAAGAAAGGCCATCTACCTACTCCAGACCCACATCTACGACAAGGCCCCCGGCGAACCCGGCGGCTGCGAACTCGTAGAACTGACGATCCAGCTCGTCTTCGACAAGGTCCAGAAAGACCTGATGGAGATCAAGGACATCAAACGCGTCTGCGGGCCTGACAAGGTAGTCGGGCCACTCCAGATAGAGTTCAGCCAGAGAGGCGAGTGGGACCTCGGCAACACCGCCCTCACCAACTCCAAGACCTACGCCGAGTTCTACAACAACCTCGAAACAAAGTACGACGAGCACCCATTCTACACCGGAGACGTCACCTACGACCTCTGCCAGATGCTCAACACGCAGACCAACATTGTTGGCTACGCCGCTTTCTGGCCACAACTAACCGCGAAATGGGTCGACAGCACCCTCTACATGCAGAAAGTCGATGTATTCGGTAACCCCGACAGGCTCACGAGCGCCTCAACATATAGCCACGATGTCATAGTCCCCACAGACCCCGAGGCAAACCACCCCTGGGTCAAGTTCTTCAAGTACGACGGCGAGCTCGTGAAGAAGACGACGATCTTCCTACCGTATGAGCCAGTGGAGTACACCATAGGAGCCGGCGAGACGACGGAGAAACCCTGGGTATTCGTCTGGGACGCCACCAACATGTGCTGGCAGGAGCTCCAAGAGGGTAACGACTGGAAGTGGATCGACGTCCCCGACAACAAGCTCCCCGATGGAATATCCGTTAATTTGGCCGTGCAGCTCCAGTTCCCGATGCCTCTCACCTACGGTAAGGACTACCTGGTAGTCTACAAGATGGAGGCGATGGGCAAGGAGGAGCACACCAACATCGCGCCCCTCGAATGCACGTCCCCTGACCTCTTCGAGAACGGGACCTACATCCCATCCTACGGCATGTACAAGGAGCCCGGCACCCCATTCGTTATCGGTGAATGGGACTTCGACCTATCCTTCGACCACGTCGAGAACTCCACGCACCAGTTCCGCTGCGTAAGCGTCTACGGACTCACCGACCTCAACAACGCCGTCGACCCAGACCAGCACGTCAAAGTAGGGGAGACCCAAGTGGACGGCTTCAGGATCGACAGCGAGGTCCAGTACCAGCTAGCCAAGACCTTCAACCCAATCGACCTCAAGGACGCCGCCGAGAAGGACACCTTCAGGTGGTGCCAGAAGGGCGACCTCACAACCACCATAACCCTCACCGCCCACAAGTATGACCAGTACGGCAACGAGTACACCGAGTGCCCGCTCCAGAGCCTCTGGATCCCCTCAAAGTGGGGGGCCTACTGCAACGACTCAGAGAAGGTACTACTCTTCGACGCCCATGGCGTCAAGGCCCCGCTCCTCCTGACACGCGGAACCCAGTACACCATAGGCGGGACCCCGTGGACCATTAACCTGAACATCGCCAAGATACCCAGCTACTCCTCATACGACTACTACAAGGTCCTATACACGACGAAGGTCGTCTGCACCGAGACGAGCATGCACGACGGCCGCTACGAGTGGATAGTGGTCGGCGAGACCAGCCACGCGAGCGACTCCATAGGCTCAGCCATGCTCTCAGTCGGCTACGCCGACTGGAAGGACGTGGAGGTCTGGATAAGCGCACTCGACGTCGAGAGCGAATCCTACGGCCCATCGATCCCCATGGTACTCAGACGCTTCGCAACCATGCAGCACAACAGGATGGACTACCAGTACGACAACGCCATGGGTGACTACAGGTACGCCTTCCGCGACGACTGGTCAACCCCAGAGGACTGGGACATGGAGACAACCATCAACCCATACGCCGTATCCAGCAGCAACATAATCGTCGTCGGCGGACCCATCAACAACGCCGCCGCCAGCTACTGGAACGACTTCACAGACGCCCTCGTCTTCACCAACTACGGCACAGGCTACTACGCACCCGGCTGCTGGGCACGCACAAGCCAGCCCAGCCTAAGCACACTCAGCCTACGCGGGACAGACATGGATGAACTCGCCATCGACGACCTCTGGTACAACAGCACCACAACCGAGGACACCTACGGCTACGCCATAGTCTCCGTCTACAAGGACCTCAACGAGACCGTCGGCCTCGTAGTCTACGGCTACACAGCCGAGGACACATACTACACGTGCTACGCCCTCCGCGGCGGACTCCTCGCCTGGTTCCAGAACCTCGAAGGCGTCACCACAGTCGTCCTCGAGATCAACTACAGCAGCCTCCACCCCGTGACCTTCCACGTGAAGGAGTGCCTCGGACCATTCACCGAGACCACGGGCTTCGACACCAGCTTCAAGACCGCAGAATACAGCGAGAACTTCGCCATCGCCGCGATGGCTGTGACCGACGAGGCGGAGAGCCGCGAGATCTGCTACAAGCTCGTAGACATCACATGGTGCGGACAAATCCACCCCGACCCATAGAACCCCTTTTTCCCCTTTTTCTCACCCAGCCCCCCTAGGGCTGAGTCTTCTCCCTCAACTGGAGCACAAGCAGCAGGTTGAAGACAAGCATCGCCGCGCCCACGTAGAAGGCCGCCACGTAGCCGAAGGGCACACCGACGAGGGTAAGCATCCCCGAGAAGAGGAGGGGCCCCACGACTCCGCCGAAGTCGAAGAACGTCCTGTAGGTCCCGATGGCCATGCCCCGGGACTCGCCGGGCACCGAGTCCGCGATGAAGGCGGGAGTCACACCGTAGACGATCCCCCAGAAGAAGCCGCCCATGAACATCATGGGCAACATCCACTCGAATGACCGGGTCATGGAGAGGCCGACGAGGCTCACCGCGCCGACGACGAAGCCACCCGCGAGCACCCTCCTCCTTCCGAGCCTATCCGAGAGCGTCCCGCCGAAGACGTTCCCCGATATGTTCCCCGCCGTGCTCAGTGAGACGAGCAGCCCGTACCCCGCGAGGCTGAAGGCGAGCTGCTCCGTGACGTAGAGCGGCATCAGAGTCCCCATGAGGCCGTTGTTCATCATCATGCAGACGAAGTTGATGAGGCAGCAGGCGACGAGTGTCCTGTTCAGCAGCCCCTTCAACACCCCGCGGCTCGGCAGCACCGAGGAGAGGCTCCCCGGCTTGAGCGGCTGCCCGCTACCCCTGATGAAGAGTACGACGCCCAGAGCGGCGAACCCGACGGCGGAGCTGATGACGAAGTTCACGCGGAACCCCATCGAGGCGGCGAGGAAGCCGGCTGCCGTCTGCCCGAGGAAGCCCCCAGTCAGCTCCACGGCCTGAAAGAGGCCGAGGTACCTGCCACGTGTCTTGTTCGGGAAGAGGCTCGCGACATAGGTCATCCCTATGCAGAAGAAGCTCGCGTCCCCCACCCCCCAGAGGGCGCGGGCCACGATGAGCACCCAGATGTCCGTCGTCAGGTAGCAGACGAGGGCCCCGAATATGCCGAAGAAGCGCCCGATGATCAGAAGCCTACGGATGGCTACCCTGTCGCTGAGGACCCCTATGGGGAACTCCGCCATCATCCGGACGACGAAGTAGCCGGAGACGGCTAGGCCGACGAGGAGGATTGGGGCGGTGAACTCCTGGCGCACAAACGGGGCGAAGATGGGCTGGACGAGCCCCCCCGCGAACATCGTCAGGGTCCCGCCGATGATCATGAGGAGGTACTCGCGGCTCTCCGGCTTCAACGGGGTTCGCGGATACCGACGCAAAGCGGAGATTTAAACACAGAGCCCCGCCCCGCCTCAGATAAGTTTTTCAGCCCACGCCCACCGAACTCTTCCGGTGGATTCTACGAGCAAACGGGAGCTACTCGTCAGCAAGATTGAGAACGGGATAGTCATAGACCACATCCCCGTCGGTAAGGCGTTCCAGGTCCTCCGCCTCCTCAAGGTTGAGCCAGACGCGAGGGCCTTCATCGCCCAGAACGTCGACAGCAAGACGATGGGGCGCAAGGACCTCATCAAGGTGGAGGGAACCTACCTCACGAGCAGGCAGATAGACCTCATAGCCTTCCTCGCCCCCGAGGCCACCCTGAACATCATACAGGACTGGGACGTGAAGGAGAAGAGGCGCATCCAGCTCCCCAAGCAGGTGGAGGGCATATTCAGGTGCCCCAACCCGCTATGCCCCACCAACGCCCAATACACGCCCTCCAAGACAATCTTCAAGGTCGAGAGGGGGGAACGATTAGAGGAGACGAAGCTTAACTGCACCTACTGCGGCAGCATCACGTACTACGGCCCCGTCTTCGACCAGCTGACGAGGGACGGCTTCACCATCGAGGGCAGCGGCCTCGTAAGCCAGGAGAAGATCGAGCGCGTCCTCCTCGACGCCCTGATAAAGGGGGGCGCCCTCAGGTTCCCGCCCAACCCCAAGGATACCTTCACACTGAAGAGCGGGCGCAAGAGCCCCTACTTCGTCAACCTAGGCGCCCTCACCGACGGGGAGAGCCTCGCCAAGCTCAAGTGGGCCTTCGCCAGCTACATCGCCCTGCAGATCGAGAAGGGGGAGCTGCCAGACTTCGACTACGTCTTCGGCCCAAGCTACAAGGGCATAAGCCTCGCCGCCCTGACCTGCGAGGGGCTCCGAGAACTCTACGGGATGAAGAAGAGATTCATGTACGACCGGAAGGAGGAGAAGAGCTACGGCGACATGACCGCCGACAAGGTCATCGTCGGGGCCGGCTACTACAAGCCGGGGCAGCGCATCCTCGTCGTCGACGACACCATCACCACCGGCGCCACCAAGATGGACACGTTCGAGAAGCTCCACCTCCTCCAGGACCACAAGATCGTCGGCCTCGTCATCGCCGTCGACAGGCAGGAGAAGATGGGGGACGCCGAACACATAGAGGCGAAGACCCCCACCCAGAACATAGAGGATGAGCTCGGAATCAGGGTCTTCAGCATCCAGAACATGAAGACCATCTACAGCCTGATCAAGGACGGTCTCGACCCGGAGCTGAAGAGGCTCTGGCTCGACTACTACGCCAAGTACGGCGTCGTGAAGCTAGAGTAACAACCTATTTTATCCGCCGACGCTCTCCCTGAGCCATGGAGCGCTTCGACGTACTCGTCGTCGGCTCGGGCTCGGGGATGACAATCGTCGAGGGCGCCCTAAACAAGGGGCTGAGGGTCGCACTCGTCGAAAGGGACTACCTCGGAGGCACCTGTCTGAACAGGGGCTGCATCCCGAGCAAGATGGTCATATACCCAGCCGACGTCGTCCAGGAGGTGAAGAAGGCCGCCGCCCTCGGCGTCAAGGCGACGATCGACGAGATCGACTTCAAGGCCGTCATGGAGAGGATGAGGGGGAGCATCTCCGAGGACCGCCGCCACATCGAGGAGAGCGTCAAGCAGATCGAGAACCTCACACACTACCCCGTGAGCGGGGAGTTCACCGGGGACTACCGGATGAGGGTCGGCGGCGAGGAAATTGAGGCCAAGAACGTCTTCCTCGTCTCGGGCGCCCGCCCCGAGATACCAAAGATCAAGGGCCTCGACGGGGTGAACTACTTCACCAGCAGGGACATCTGGGAGATGAGGCAGCCCCCGCGGAGCATGATAATCATCGGCGGCGGGTACATCTCCGCCGAGATGGCCCACTTCTTCAGCAGCGTAGGCGTCGACGTCAAGATACTCACCAGGAGTACACGACTCCTCAGCCACGCGGAGCCCGAGGTCGGCGAGACCCTCACACAGGCCCTGAGGGCACGGATGTGCATAAGGACCGGGGTCGAGTTCATCGAGGTGAACGAGGCCGGGGGCCTCAAGGAGGTCACCATAAAGGACGCCAAGGGGGAGACCCGCATACACCGGGCCGAGAGCCTCCTCATCGCCACGGGGCAACGCGGGAACGCCGACCAGTTAAAAGTCGAGAAGACGGGCGTACAAGCCGACGCTCGCGGCTACGTCAAGGTCAACGAGCACTACGAGACCTCGAAGCCACGCATCTGGGCCTTCGGAGACGCGATAGGCAGGGCGATGTTCAAGCACGTCGCCAACAGGGAGGCGGAGCTGGTCTGGCACAGCTTCGACCACGGTCACAAGCAGACACTCGACTACGACAAGATCCCCTACGCAGTCTTCACCTCCCCGCAGGTCGCCGCCGTCGGCATCACCGAGGAGGAGGCGAAGAGGCGGGGGCTCAACTACCTCGTCGGGGCCTACTCCTACGGCGACACCGCCTACGGCTCCGTCATGGGGGAGGAGGACGGCCTCGTCAAGCTCATCGTCGAGGATAAGACCTACAGGATCCTCGGCTGCCACATCGTGGGCCCCCAAGCCGCCATCCTCATACATGAGGTCATAGTGGCCATGAACGCCGGCGACGGCTCCATCTACCCCCTCATCGACGCGATGCACATACACCCCGCGCTCTCAGAGGTGGTTCAGCGCAGCGTCTGGAACCTCCAGAAGCCGGGCCACACCCACGCCTAGCCGCGACCGTTTATATTGACCAGTTTTCCACATCTCCAACAGGAGACGGTGATGCTGTGAACGTCATCGACGCCATCAACACGAGGAGAGCCTACCGATCACTCGAACCCGTCGAGATCACCGACGACATGATCAGGGACCTCGCCCTCCACGCCGACCTAGCCCCAAGCTGCAACAACAACCAGCCCTGGCGCTTCGTCTTCGTCAGGGACCCGGGGCAGCTCGCCAAGATCCGCGCGGCCTTGCCTAAAAGCAACAAGTGGATAGAGTTGGCGAGCATGATCGTCGCCGTCTTCAGCCGGGCCGGGGAGGACTGCACGGTCAAGGAGAGGATCTACCACCAACTCGACACGGGGATGGGCACCGCCTTCCTCATCCTCCGAGCCACGGAGCTGGGCCTCGTCGCCCACCCCGTCGCCGGCTACGACGAGGCCGCCGTGAAGCAGGCGCTAGGCATCCCCGAGAACTACCAGGTCATCACCCTCGTGAACGTCGGGAGGCACTCCGATAAGATCCACCCCTACCTGACTGAGAGTCAGGCGGCGAGGGAGAGGGAGCGCCCCGCGAGGTATCCCTTCGAGAAATACGCCTTCATGGACAGGTACACGGCGCCAGAGCCCCAGCAGCAAACATAGGACCCTCTACCGACTGGCTTGGGTGATGGATAAAAAACCGCGGGTGGGACCGTCTACTTCGTGGTGATGGTGTACTTGACGCCCAGTGGGGCGAGGGCCTCATCAATCTGCCCGATGAGCATGTTGACCTGCTCCATCTTCGGATCCTTGAACCACTCGAAGACGAAGTCAAAGTCACCCATCTTGACGCCGCTCTTGCTGATGATGTTACCGCAGCGCTGCTCGGGGATTCCACCGATGGTCGAGAAGTAGTTCATGACGCCCAACTCGGTGTTGAACTGGGGCATCGAGAACTCGATCATCGTATTCGTGATGCAGACCTCGGGCATGTTCACCGCGATCTTCTCAAGGGCCCTGATGGCCTTGAGGAGTGGCGGGCCGTAGATCCTAACGTAGCTCTTCATTTCTAGAACCTCATGTAGGCTGAGGGAAGCGTATCTTATTAAAATTTAGTCTCTATAATGACCGGATCAGAGCCTCTTGAGCTGCCTCTCGATCTCGGCGTAGTCGGGTTCAACGCCGGGGTTCTCCGAGACCCACATCCAGCGGAGGACGCCGTCGCCGTCTACTATGAAGACGCTCCGCTTGGCGGCGGTGTACCCCTTCATCCCAGCGAAGTCTCTGAGCTCGACGCCGAAGACCTTCACAGCATCACGGGCGTAGTCACTGAGGAGGGGGAAGTTGAGGGCGTTGTCCTCGTGGAACCCCTTCAGGGTGAAGGGGTCGTTGACGCTGACCCCGACGACCTGGGCGTCGAGCCTCTCGAGCTTGGCGATGTCGTCTCGGAGGGTGCACATCTCCTTCTTGCAGGCGCTCGTGAACGCGCCGGGGAAGAATGCGAGTACGAGCTTCTTGCCCCTGAACTCCTTCAGGCTCCTCTGCTTCAGGCCCATGTCGAGGAGGGTCAGTTCGGGTATCTCCTTACCTATCTCAACCATGGCTGTCACTTGGTATCCCCTTGGGAGCGGCTAGATTTAACCCGCTTGCAGGGTCAAGCCCCTCGACGGGGTAGCCGAGGGCCCTCCACTTGTCCATCCCCCCGTTGAGGAGATAGACCTCGCCGTGCCCCATTCTGAGGAGGACATAGGCCATCATGCACTGCTCCAAGCCGTCGCCCCAGCCCTTCCAGCCCCCCTTCGCCGTGTAGACGACCATCGGTTTGTCCTTGGTTATGCCGACCCTGCCGAATAGGGCCGCCACCATGCTGGGGCGGAGGATCTGGGCGGGGAGCCCGCGGAGGGGAGCACGCAGCGTCTTCTCCTCCAGCGCCACGGCGCCCGGGATATGCGCCTGGAAGTAGTCATGGCAATCCGGCTGCACATCGAGTATCGTCATCTCGTCGCCGAGGTGCACCTCGAGTCACCCCGTCGAGACTCACTTCAACTCACCTCTACCATAGGGTCTGTCGCCAAGGCTCATAGAAATCAATGAAGATCTGGGGAGGCGGGATTATAACACCTGTTAAGAGTCAGCCACCGGTAACGCGTCAAACCTCATAAGCCCTCAGAGGCAACTTCCCGTCAGGTGTCTGATGTGCCGAAGATCGATGGGCTGGTAACCTTCCTATACTACGATGACCTCGCCAAGGCGACGAAGTTCTACACTGAGGTCATGGGGCTCAAGGTGGTCGTCGACCAGGGGTGGGCGAAGATACTGAGGCTCACGGATACTGCCAACGTTGGGCTGGTCGACGGGAAGAAGGGGAGTCTAAGGCCGAGCAAGGACAAACCCGTGATGGTGACGATCCTCGCCCCCGACGTGGACGCGTGGTACGCCCACCTCAAGAAGTTGGGCGTAGCGACGATGAGTGAGCCCCACGACGAGCCCGGGATGAACCTGCGCCAGTTCATGCTCAAGGACCCCGAGGGCTACGTCATCGAGATCCAGCACTTCTACTAGGCCCCTACCCGATATATTTTGGTAAAGCATAAATTTCCCGCTTCGTGGCTCATCTGGATACGTGATGGGTGTCAAGACTCCGCGCCAGTACTACGACGATGTGCTGGCCGCGCTGCAGGACCACCGCCGCGCCTTCAACAGGTACATACCCCTCATCGCCAGCGAGAACGTGCCGAGCCCCGCCGTCCGCGAGGCCCTGGCCACAGACTTCGGCAACCGCTACGCCGAGGGCTGGGTCGGGGAGCGCGTCGTCGTCGACGGCGAGGACCCGAAGAGGGTTCAGGCCGACGCCGCCGAGCTGCGCAGCGGATACGAGAAGGTTCAGTACTGCCTCGAGAACGCCACGAAGGCGTACGAGTACGTGAAGATCCGGTAAACCCGCCACCCGGGCATAGTTTCTTAACGCCCGGTCCCGATAATCACTACAGTTCTAAAAGGAGAAGTATCCATGGATGAAACACTTGTTAGGAGGCTCGTCGAGGCGAGTGGCTGCTCCGCCTTCGTGGCCTTCGGGGCGGACAACTTCCGCTACCTCACCGGCGCGACGCTGCCCTTCGCGGAGAATTACCCGGAGAGGCAGGCCGCGGCGATAATCCCCGCCGAGGGCGACACATGCGCGGTGGTCACCCCCGTCGACTGGCTCCAGGCCGTGAAGGATCAGGGCTGGATGGAGGCGGCAGTCGCCTACGATGAGAACGATGGCCCCCACCCCGCCGCTTTCGTTAAGACTCTCGCTAAGACCCTCACGGGCATGGGCCTCGCCAAGGCCAAGATTGGTTACGACGCGGAGCGTGCCTCTGCGGGTCTAGTCGAGGCGGTGAAAGCCGCGACGAAGGCGAAGCTTGTACCCGTCGACGGCGTCCTCTCCGAGGCTAGGGCCGTGAAGAACCCCGCCGAGGTCGCCCTAATTGAGGAGAGCTGCGAGTTCGCAGACCGAGGCATCATCCACGCCCTCAACCACCTGGAGGGGACCCTCTGGGGCCCCGGCTACACCGTCCCCGAGTTCGCCGAGAGGATAAGAGTCCACGCCTTCGAGAGTGGGGCGAGCGGCGTCGGCCACCTCGCGGTCACTGTGGGAGACGACACCCGCCTCGCCTACGCGCCGCACCGCGGCGACGTCGACGAGGGTCTCCTCATACGCAGCGACATAACGAGCCACAGCATGGGCTACTGGTGCAGCATAAGCAGGATGGCCTTCACCGGCTACGCCCCGCCCGAGGTGGAGGACGCCTACTCGGAGAACCAATACCTAAAGCAGATCGCGGAGGGCCTCCTAAAGCCGGGGGCGCGCTGTGACAAGACATTCGCCAAGGTCGCCTCCGAGGCCGAGAAGATCGGAGCGAAGCTCCACGGCCCCATAGTCGGCCACGGCGTCGGCTGCAGCCACTTCGAGGCACCCTACCTCGTCGAGGGGTACACCGAGGAGCTCAAGACTGGCAACATCATCGCCCTCGGCGTCGCCACACTCGGCCCACGCAGGGAGGTGATCGTCGACCGCGACGTCTACGAGATCACCCACGAGAGAGCCAAGAAGCTCAGCTGGTACAGGAGCTGGGACAGGATATACGAGGTGACCGGCTTCAGGGCCGTCCACTAGGAGGATGAATGAGATGGAACTCTACGAAAAGATAGTAGCGGCTGTGAAGGGCTCGACCTTCGACGCGGTCCTAGTCACGGGGGCGGACAACTTCGCCTACATGGCGGGGGCAGCGATCCCCTTCCTCGCCCTCTACCCCGACTCACCCGTGGCCGTCATCTGGCCACGTAGGGGCGACCCCACAGTCATCGCCCCCGAGGAGTGGGAGGAGACCGTCGCGACGCTCAGCAGCGTCAAGAAGACTCGGATCTACAGCGGAGGAGTCGACGCCTTCGCCAAGGCAGCCGCCGACGCCCTCAAGGCCAAGAAGGACGCCCGGATAGGCATAGACCTCCTCAGGGTCCCGGAGGCCACCCTCCAGTTGCTAAAGAAGCTGCTCCCAGAGGCGGAGTGGGTGAGCTGCGACGGCCTCATCCGCGAGCTACGCGCCGTCAAGACCGAGGAGGAGCTGGAGCTCCTCGAGGACGCCGCCTACAGGGTCGACCACGGCATCTTCGGGACCCAGCACCACGTCCTCATCACGAGCACCCGGAGCGAGATGAGCCTCGGCGAAGAAGTCAGGGTCCACTGCCTCGAGCGGGGCCTCGACGTGGTCGGCGGGCACAGCGTCAGCCAGGGCGCCGGCGGCCCCAACACCGCCAAGTTCTGGCCACGCGCCCCCTACTACGGCATAGGCCACGAGAAGAAGCTCCAGGCCGGGGAATACGTCAGGATCGAGGCTCGGTACAGCCTCGACGGCTACTGGGGCACCGGTAGCCGCCTCATGACCCAGGGCTACCCCACCGCCGAGCAGAGGGAGGCCTACGGTCACGTCGTCGCCCTCAGGGAGGCGGCCCTCGCCGCCATGAAGCCCAGCGCCAAGTGCAGCGAGGTCTACGAGGCGATGAAGGCGGCGGCGAAGGACCGTGACGCGAAGCTCGTCGAGGGGCTCGCCCTCGGCCACGGCATCGGCGTCGCCGATGTCGAGGCCCCCTACCTATCCGCCAAGGACGACACCAGGATATGCGCGGGGATGGCGCTCGTCATCCGCCCCGTCGTCGAGGGGCCGAAGGGTGAGCTGCTCTGGAGCAGCGACACCGTCATCGTCGAGGACGATGGGCCCCGCGTCGTCGGCTGGTACAAGGACTGGCGCAAGCCCTACGTCGCCAACTACACCCTCTAGGTGGCACGCTTGTCGCTGAGTATAGGCGGTGTCGAGGTCCCGCCCGGGACCCGCGGCAGGGGGTACGTCAGGGTCTCCGAGGCCTCGACCCACGAGGTCAGGGTTCCCTGGGTCGCCTTCAACGGCTTCTTCCCAGGGCCGACCCTCTGCGTCCTAGGCGGCGTACACAGCATCGAGTGCGCGCCCATCGAGGGTCTCCTGAGGATAATAGAGGAACTCGACCCATCCACGCTGATGGGGAGGCTCATCATAGTCCCCTTCGTCAACACAACCGGCTTCAACGCCCGGACCCCCTACGATAACCCGTGGGACCACCTCAACCAGAACAGGGTCTGGCCAGGTGACCCCGAGGGCCCCCTCACCAAGAGGGTCGCCCACGCCGTCTGGACCGAGTTCCTCGGCAGGGCCGACGCCGTCGTCGACGCCCACTCCGCCGACCTCGGCGAGGACGCGACGCGGAGCGTCCTCGTCTTCGAGACCGATGACGAGGCCCTGCGTGGCAGGATGCTGGAGATGGCGGGGTGCTGGGACGTCGACTACATCGAGACGGCGGCCGTCGCCGGGAACACGGGCGAGGTCGTCCCCCGCCTCGGCGTACCCTGCGTCATGACGGAGGCGGGAGCCCCCTACCCCGTCAGGGAGAAGGACGCCTGGTGGTTCGCCAAGGGCGTCTACAACCTCATGCGCCACCTCGGCATCCTCCCCGGCGACCCCATAGTCAGGAAGGTCCCAGTCGACCCCGAGTCACGCCGACTATACGCGACCCGCGGCGGAGCATGGAGGAAGCTCGTTGAAGTCGGCAGCAAGGTCAAGGAGGGGCAGCTCCTCGGCAGCGTCTACAGCCTCATCGGCGAGAACCTCCAGGAGGTCAAGGCGCCACACGACGGCACCGTCACCTTCCTCCGCACCCACTTCAGCGTAAACGAGGGCGACACCCTCCTCTGGCTCACCCGGGTATAGACTCTAATTACGGTAAATCCGGGGCGACACCATTTTTTATATCCCAGACGAAGGTTGAATGAGAGGCGACCCCACGAGGAGTGCCCATAATGTTCGACTTTCTAACATTAGACGACGTAGACGTGAAGGGGAAGAGCGTCTTCCTCCGAGTAGACATAAACAGCCCCCTCGACCCGGCTTCGAAGAGGATACTAGACGCGGCGAGGATACGGGCGACGGAGGCAACCCTGAGAGACCTACGGGAGGCGAAGGTGGTGCTGGGGGCACACCAGAGCCGCCCCGGGAAGTACGACTTCACCAACCTGGAGGCACACACGCGGGTCATCCAGATGTACCACAACGGGAGGGTGAAGTTCGTCGAGGACATAGACGGCCCCAAGGCACAGGAGGCCATAAAGGCCCTGAAGACGGGGGAGGTCCTCGTCCTAAACAACCTACGCATGCACAAGGACGAGAACCTGGACGCGCCGCCGGAGAAGCTTGCGGAGACCGGGCTCGTCAAGACCCTCGCCCCCTACTTCGACCTATGCGTCAACGACGCCTTCGCCGCCGCCCACCGCGGCTCCGCGAGCCTCACAGCCTTCGGCGAGGTAATGCCCATGGTCGCGGGCAGGCTCATGGAGAAGGAGCTCACAGCCCTGAACAAGGTCATCTACAACCCCGCGCGCCCCACCGTCTACCTCCTCGGCGGCGCCAAGGTCGACGACAGGATCCCCGTAATCAACCGCGTCCTCAGGGACAAGATCGCGGACCACATCCTCATCGGCGGCCTCATCAGGGACAGTTTCCACATGGCCGAAGGCGCGATGCCCGAGTGCCTCACCGCCCTCAAGGAGGAGGACAAGAAACTCGTCACCGAGGCCGGGGAGATACTCAAGAAGTACAGGAAACACATAGAGCTCCCCGTCGACATCGCCCTCGACACCAAGGGCGGACGCATCGAGGTCCTCGTCGACCAGATCACCGACGAGACAAACATCTACGACATAGGCCTCAACACGGTGGCGAAGTTCAGCAAGTTCATCCGCGAGGCGGGCACCGTCGTCGCGGAGGGCCCCCTCGGCATGTTCGAGCGCCGCGGCTTCGACGTCGGCACAAAGGAGCTCCTACGCGTCATAGCGGAGGCCCCCGGCTACACCGTCGTCGGCGGAGGCCACCTGGGTGGCCTCGCCAGCATGCTCGGCATCGACGACAAGATGAAGCACGTCAGCACCGGCGGAGGCGCCATGCTCAGCCTCCTCGCGGGTGAGAAGCTCCCCGTCATCGAGGCCATGGCCAAGGCGAAGAAGAGGTGGGGCTGAGCCCCTAGATCCTCCTGAGGGCCTGCAGTTGCATCTGGGCGTAGATGGGCTGCTCGTTATACTTTATCAGTGGCACGTAGCTCCAGGGGAGTTTATCATAGCTCCCGAAGAGCCTCTCCAGCTTGAGTGCTAGGTAGCTCTCACCGAGCTCCTCGATGGCGTAGGTGAGGTCCATGAGCGCCTCGTTGAGCCACCCCGTCCTCGGGGGGGCCCGCAGGCGCTGGTACTGCATCCCGTACCTGATTAGGTCGGGCTCCTTGAACTTGGTGAAGACTTGGTCCTTCCTGTTGACCATGCAGTCGAGGGAGAGGCTCGCCTGTTTCTCGGATAACCCGACCTTCCGGGCTATGTTCTTCACCCTGATGGGCTCCCTTATGGAGCACGTCGTGACCTCGACGAGTATCTTCCGTGAGTGGCGCCCGAAGGGCATCTCCCCGATCTCGTCCACCGTCTTGAGCCTGAATGTGCCCTCGTTCAGCATCCTGATAGCTTCGACGCCGATTATCGATGTCATCCTAGCCGGTTTCACCAATCGTTGGGCTACGCGTACGCTCCGCCCCGAAGAACATCTCAACGTCGCACCTTTTTAGCTTCACTATCCGGAAACGCTAATATGCCTCGTTTAACCGGTTTTTCAGGGGCCTTGTAGCCGGGGTCCGGGGGATAAAGATAAAACGAAGCCCGGCGATTAACCGGGTGCGGGATCGTAGTCTAGCTTGGCTATGATACGCGGCTTGGGCCCGCGTGGTCCCCGGTTCAAATCCGGGCGGTCCCACCACCTTCACCCACCACGGGTCGGCGATTATTCGAACCTCTTTTAAGCCGTCGAGCGGCGTGGCGATCGAGTGAGGCCATGGCGAAGACGATGATGAGTCCCTGTGGGCTGGACTGCGGCTCATGCGAGTGGCACACGGGTGGGAGGCAGCCGAGCTGCGCGGGGTGCACGGAGATCAAGGGGAAGCCCTTCTGGGGGACGTGCCCGACGTACGCCTGCGCCCAGGAGCACAAGGCGAGGCACTGTGGCGCCTGCGGCGAGTCCCCATGTGATAAGTTCGTGGAGATGTTCGACCCGAACGACCCTGAGGGGAGGAGGAGCGCCGTCTACAGGGCGGGGATAGAGGCCTACCGGGCCCGGCACGGAGACGAGAAGGCCGTCGAGCTTATCAGGAAGACCTCGAAGGCCCACTGAGGGTGGGCTGAAGAGTTATATTCACCTCCTTCGCCTTTCTCTCTGCGCGCCGGGTTGGCTGAGCGGCTTAGGCGGCTGCCTGCAGAGCAGCTCTACGGGGGTTCGAATCCCTCGCCCGGCTCCATTTAATAAAAACGTCTTAATCGAACATCGGTTTCAAAGAAATCACCCTATTTCATCCACCTTTTTTTTGTTGGCTCAGTTTTTTAGTTCCTATATATCACGCGCGTCCAACCAGGAGAGCGATCTCATCCTAAGTACATGAAGATGAGACACCCCATCAAAATAAAGAAGGTAAACAGCACAACAAATCCCAACCCCCGATTCAGCTTAAAGGAAACCCCAATCATGCTGAATTCAGCGACGTAAAAAACCAGAATATACGGGACATGAATGACGAGGATCTCCCTAAACGGCATTAACAAAATAAAATCCAGCAACAACTCCAAGAGAAGATAGACGATGATCACGACATTCGAGATTATTATCCTTCTTTCGACGTTACTCTTCAGGAACCCCATTAAAGTGTAGGTGAAGGGGATCATCAGCAATATTATCGGGATACCGATTGCACCGACGACCGCCATCTGATCGAGTTTAGTGAAAACGTAGATTGCACTCACAAGTACGTTGAAGACGATCGCGGAGCCAATGAACACCCTCCCCCGCGTGGTCCCAGAGGCCTCCGGATTTAGCAAACCTACGCTTCGCCAGTAAATACGATCAACGGACATTACCTAAATATGTATCAAACGAATCAGCGCATCGGGATCGTTTTTACGCTTAAAATAGAGTTGAAAATATGCTGATTATTATGGGGATATCTGTTCCAGCGTGGAACAGAACCGAGCCTAAGAGACTATCCGTTCTCTGCATCACATACCCCCACGCAAGACCGAGAAAGAATGTTAGGATCACGAAAAGGTAAGGTTCCGCGGTGTAGGCCACGCTCAGGTGTATCGTACAAAAGATTACTGCTTGCAGAATGTTAGCGATCTTTGGCCCGAAAAACATCTCGTATTTTTTCAAAAATAGGGCACGGTACATAAATTCCTCCAGCAACCCGTTTGCGAACACGAAGACCAGGATCCATGGAGCCCACTCGAAAATTACATTTTGGCCCATGTTCTGGGCGTTGAATATCGAGATTGCTGATGGGACTGCGGAGATCGCGAAAAACGCAAAGGATGCTACTCCCACAAGGAGCCCTGTTCGGAGTTCCCCCTTCTTGACGTATATTGAACCCAGGGTATTACCGGAGAGCTTTGTCAGCGCCATTATTGGTATAATGATTAGGAGTGCAGCTAGCACCTTTTCGAGGGCGATCGACTCTATGGTTTTTGGGAATGTTAGAAACTGGAAGATCAGCCACTGGAGGAGGAATGCGGTTCCCCCTATGAAAAATCCGAAGAAAACCCGCCAATATTGGCTGAATCGGCTGTTTCGACGCATGAATGTTGCGATAATGAGAGAAACCAGGGGCACGCCTATTTTGTATGCTGTTCGGATGTCGGCGGGAATAGAGATGTTGTACCACTGCAGGGGCCCTAACGCAAAAATTCCATAGGTGGAGAAGAGTAGAAACGATCGTAATCTGCTGAACGTGCTTGTAGATGATGGCTTCAATACCCCTTTTTCCACCCGTCGAATCATATTCGTCGAGTAGGATGTAAGTTTAGCTAATCCACTAGCGTAGGTGTCCCGCAGGTAGTCCATCACTGCTTGGAAGTCGTCTTCATGCCGGCATCCGCACGAAGATATTGGCGTGTGCGTTGATGGACTCAGAGTCATATCCAGCTCTATCCCCTACTCTACTACCTTGCCGTCCTCGATGTAGATGACGTCCTTCTCCTGGGGGCCCATATCTCTATCATCTTGAGCCCCTTTGGGCCGGAGCCCACCACGCCGTGGACGTCCTTAAGCGAGAGGTAGGCGGTATCGCCCTCGTGGAGAAGGTGCTCCTCCCCGTTGAGGTGAACCCTAGCCTCCCCCTCGAGGACGATGTACTCGCTCTCCCGCCTCTCGTGGTAGTGGACCCTCCTCGTGGAGAAGCTGGGCTGGTACTCGTAGAGCACCGCCTTCATCCTCGCGGCCCCGACGTCCTTGTCGTCGAGCCATTACATGTCGCTGACGCCGGGATTCATGGTCTTCTTGGCGTCATTGACCTTGAATATTCTGGATATACGGGCTCTAGGGGTCGTTTAGTCGGTTTAAGGCTCCGCCTCGATGAGGTGGAGCGTCTCCTCCGCCATCTCCCTGATGCTGACGCGGTGGTAGCCGGAGACCCCCGTCTCCAGGGTGTCGTTGAGGGGGCGCGTCCACTTCCCCGGTATCTTGGAGGCGCCGTGGATTACCCCCATTATGGAGCCGACTGTCGCCCCGTTGCAGTCGGTGTCGAAGCCCGGCTGCACGGCCTTCGCGATGCTGTCCCCGAAGTCGTCGCCGCCCCAGAGGAGGCCGAGGGCGACTATCCGGGCGTTGCTTATCGTGTGGCACCAGTCGTGGAGCCGGTTCTCGTCCCAGACCTCGTGGATGCGGTCGACGGCGTCGTCGTAGGCGACTCCCTCCCTCCTCCACTTCATCATCTCCCTGACCTCTTCGGCGAGGCGGCAGCGGGCGGGTATCTGGGTGAGGCCGGCTTCGAGGACCTCACCGACGTCGTCCGTGGTGAAGGCGGACGCGATCATGGCGGCGACCCACATCTCGCCGTAGACGCCGTTCTTCACGTGGGACACGGAGGCGTCCCTCCACGCGTACTCCGCGGCGA
>Ga0315273_10003345_pt1 | contig 19291 bp, 12 predicted proteins | sample YL17G02_0_MG_FD_205753 | JGI IMG/M metagenome (GOLD analysis project Ga0315273, IMG submission 205753) | Sediment microbial communities from Yellowstone Lake, YNP, Wyoming, USA - YL17G02_0 | ecosystem: Environmental > Aquatic > Freshwater > Lake > Sediment | place: USA: Wyoming | collected...
TGTGGTCCTTGTACTTGGCATTCGGGCACTCGCCGGACACGCCATCGATCTTCATGTAGAGCGAAATCGCCATTTTGTTTCTCCTTGAAGTTGGATGTTCCGGGACCCCATCGCTGAATCGACGGGCTCCTCCTTGCACCTACACGCCCGCGGCCACCATTCAGGCCGCGGCTTTCTTGATCGACGGCAACTTCGACACCAGACGCAGTGACACAGTCAGTCCCTCAAGTTGATAGTGCGGCCGCAGGAAAAATTTCGAGGTGTAGTAGCCGGGATTGCCCTCGACTTCCTCGACCGTCACTTCGGCCGCGGCCAATGGCCTGCGCGCCTTGGTCTCCTGCGACGAATTGACGGGGTCGCCATCGACATAGTTCATGATCCAGTCGTTCAGCCATCGCTCCATGTCGTTGCGTTCCTTGAAGCTGCCGATCTTGTCGCGGACGATGCACTTCAGATAATGGGCGAAACGACAGCAGGCAAAAAGATAGGGCAGCCGCGCCGCGAGGTTCGCATTCGCGGTGGCGTCCGCGTCGTAGTATTCCTGCGGCTTCTGCAATGACTGCGCGCCGATGAACGCCGCGAGGTCGGAGTTCTTGCGGTGGACGAGCGGCATGAAGCCGTTTTTCGCGAGTTCGGCCTCGCGCCGGTCGCTGATCGCAATCTCCGTCGGGCACTTCATGTCGACGCCGCCGTCGTCGCTGGGGAACGTATGGACCGGAAGATCCTCGACGATGCCGCCCGACTCGACGCCGCGGATCGACGTGCACCAGCCGTAGTACTTGAACGAGCGGTTGATGTTGACGGCCATCGCATAGGCGGAATTCGCCCAGGTGTATTTCCTGTGGTCGGCGCTGCCCGTGTCTTCCTCGAAGTCGAATTCGTCCACCGGGCTCGTCTTTGCACCGTAGGGCAATCGTGCCAGGAAACGCGGCATGGTAAGACCCAGGTAGCGGGAGTCCTCGGACTCCCGCAGGCTGCGCCAGGACGCATATTCCGTGTTTTCAAAGATCTTCGTGAGATCGCGCGGATTGGCGAGTTCCTGCCACGTGTCCATCTGCATCACCGTCGGCGACGCCCCCGCCAGGAACGGGCAGTGCGCCGCGGCGGCGTTTTTCGAGAGCTCGGCCAGCATCTCGACATCCTGCGGGCTGTGATCGAAGTGGTAGTCGCCCACCAGGCAGCCGAAGGGTTGTCCGCCGAACTGTCCGTACTCTTCCTCGTAGAGCCGCTTGTGGAACGGACTCTGGTCCCAGCTGATGCCCTTGTAGCGGCGCAGCGTGCGGCCCAGGTCCTTCTTGCTGATGTTCATCACGCGGATCTTCAGCATCTCGTCGGTTTCGGTGTTGTTGACGAGATAGTGCAGTCCGCGCCACGCGCCCTCGAGTTGCTGGAAGTCCGGGTGATGCATGATTACGTTGACCTGTTCGGACAGCTTGAGGTCGAGCTGCGCGATGATCGACTCGATCGTCTTATAGGCATCGGCCGAGATGATCTGCGTATTGACAAGCGCCTGCTCCGCCAGCGTGCGCACCGCCTGCACGACGGCATCGCGGGCCTGGTCGGTCTTCGGCTTGAATTCCTTGTTGAGGAGCGAGGCGAATTCGCCGGCCTCGGCGGTTGTCGTCGAGCCGGCTTGGGTTTCGGTTTGCGGATTGGCCATGGTGGGAACCTTTTGGTCGTCGGTTGCTTATGCGGTGCCTTCGCCGGCGCCGCTGTCTTCTTTGGGCTTGGGCGCCGAGGCCAGCGCCTTCAGGAGCGCCGGATCCTGCAACGTCTTCGCGATGAGATCCTCGGCGCCGGTCTTGCCGTCCATGTACGACAGCAGGTTATGCAGTTGGGTCCGCGCCTCGAGCAGCTTGTTGAGCGAGTCCACCTTGCGCGCGACCGCCGCCGGCGAGAAATCGTCCATGCTCTCGAAGGTAAGGTCGACCGCGAGGTGACCCTCTCCGGTCAGCGTGTTCGGCACCGTGAACGCCACGCGCGGCTTCATCGACTTCATCCGCGCATCGAAATTGTCGACATCGATTTCGAGAAACTTGCGGTCCGCGACGTCCGGCAGCGCCTCGGCCGGCTTGCCGGATAGATCGGCCAGGACGCCCATGACGAACGGAATCTGGATCTTCTTTTCCGCGCCATAGATTTCGACGTCGTACTCGATCTGGACCCGCGGCGCGCGATTGCGGGCGATGAACTTCTGTCCGCTGCTTTTCTTAGCCATTTCTCGTCTCCTGTCTGTGAAGAATGCTGGGACGTTCGCGGGGCGGGAATGCGACTACAGGTCGGCGACCGGGCGCGTCACGTCTGGCTCGCGCCGGTGATGTTTTCCACATTGCCCACGGCTTCGGGGGCTAGTTCCCGGATGATATCCATGAAGGGCATCGTCATGATGCGCTGCGCGCGCCGGATCAACAGCGGTGCCGGGTTTGTGGGTTCGTTCCGCACCAGAAACTCGCACACGCGCTCGAGCGCATGCACGGCGTCCGCGCGCGTACGGATTTCGCCGACACCCACCACCGCAGATGCGCCACCGCTCTCGGCCGGCGCACCGTCGCCCGAGCCATTGTCCCGCAGCGCGATTTCGGCGCGGATACCGCGCGTCAGGCTATCCGCGACCTTGAGCACCCCGCGCAGCAGCGCAAAGTCGGGCATCTGCACGGCGTCGCCTTTGGCGACCACGATCGCGCTGATGGCATCCAGCGCCTCGAGGCCCTGGGTCGCCTCGGTGAGTGCACCTGCATCGGCGACGATGGCGTCGCGGACCATCGAGCGCAATTGGTCGGCCGTCGCCGGCAGCTCAGCCACGACCGCTTTGGTATCGAGGATCTTCTCGACGTCACGAACGGTGAATTTGCCCAACGGGCAATCGAGGAACATCGCGGCGCGCGTGTCGCGTACCAATCCTTCCCCACTGGGGTCGCCGAAGGACGCCAACGCGTTGATTCGCATGACCGGATCGGCCTCGCCATCGACGAAGAGTTGCGGGTGCAACGGCTCCCAGAAATTCTCCAGGAGGTCACGGACGAGCATCAGGCCATCGCACAGTCCCGCGAGCCCCTGCGTCCAGGTCAGGCCGCGGGTCAGATGAAGCACCGTTCGCAGATCGCGCGATCGGTCGAGGAGCGCCATGGCGCGGTCGACAACATCGGCCCAGTCTGGCGCTTCGGCAGGGATGACGGTCGCGCCGTATTGCTGCTCTTCCCGGCCCCTCGCCGCTTGCTCCAGGGCGAGAAAGTCCTGCTCGTACTCGAGGTTCGGACCGCAGGGTGCGTCGGGCGCTAGGGGTTGCAGCCACTCTTGGCGGATCACGGTTCCTCCGACCGACTCACACTCGTCAACGTCCGGGTTGCAACCCACCTGACCGCGGTACCAACCGCCCCATCGCACGTTGCTCGCGTATAGAAGCGGATATTAACTCCTTAAGTGTTGCGTTCTGCAAGTCCCGTCCGCAAAAATTTCACTTTTGCCTGCAAAGCTGGCAACCTACGCGCTTGGCCGGCTTCATGGCGGCCGGGAAGCGCAAACGGTGCCACAACGCAGAGCATCATGACCGATCGATCGTTTTGTGCGATGCAGCGAGCGCCTGGGCAACCCGGCCCTGCGCGCAGCCGGCAGCGGCGGGACGGAAAGGGGAAAGCGTGACCTGGCAGCGGCGGGTGGTGTGGACCGAAGGCATGTTCCTGCGCCCCCAGCACTTTCAGCAGCAGGAGCGTTTCCTCGAGTTCCATGCGAACGCGAGAAGCGGTCCGCTCGCCAGCCATGCCTGGGGCTTCGACCAGCTGACAATCGACGCCGACGCGCTGAAGCTCGGCAAGTTCGCGCTACGGGAAGCGCGAGGGCTGTTTCCGGATGGTACGCCGTTCTCCATCCCCGCCCAGGGGGATCCGCCGGAACCGCTCGAGGTTCCCGGCGATGCGCGCGCACAGCGCGTCCTGCTGGCGCTACCGGTACGGCGAGTCGGCGTCGAGGAAGTCGCGTTGGACGGCGGCGAGGATGGACTGACGCGCGTGCGGGTCGCGGATCGCGAGGTCAACGATGCGAACACCCAGGGCTCCGCGCCCGCGCTGCTGCAACTCGGCGGTCTGCGTCTGCGCCTGCTGGTGGAATCCCAGCTGACGGACGGGTGGATGGCGCTGGGCGTCGCGCGCATCACCGAACGCCGTCCGGACAACCAGGTCGTCCTCGACGGTGCCTATATGCCGCCGACCCTCGCCCTGCGCGCCTGCCCGCCGCTCGAGTCGTTCGTGCGCGAAATGGAGGGACTGCTGCACCACCGCGGCGAGGCGATCGCCGCCCGGATGTCGCAGCCGGGGCGCGGCGGAGTCTCCGAGATCGGCGATTTCCTGCTGCTCGAGGTCGTGAACCGGTGGGAGCCGCGGATACGCCACGTCTTGCAGCAGAACGTCATGCACGCCGAGCGTCTGTACGCGTTTCTGCTCGAGCTTGGTGGCGATCTGGCGACGTTCGCCCGCGATACGCGCCGGCCCATCGAATACCCGGTCTACGACCACGATGACCCGCAGGCCAGCTTCCAGCCGCTGATGGCCGACCTGCGACGCTCGCTGTCGATGGTGCTCGAGCAGAACGCGATTCCGATTGAATTGATGGAACGTGACTACGGCGTGCGTGTCGCCGTGATGCCGGGAGTCGACATTCTGCGCACGGCCTCGTTCGTGCTGGCAGTCGCGGCCGACGTACCGCCGGATCAACTGCGCAACCGCTTTCCTACCCAGGTGAAGATCGGCCCCGTGGAGAAGATTCGCGACCTCGTGAATCTGAACCTGCCCGGCGTCGCCCTGCGGGCGCTGCCGGTCGCGCCTAGACAAATCCCGTATCACGCAGGATTCAACTATTTCGAGCTCGACACCTCGCACGAACTCTGGCGGCAACTCGAACAGTCGGGCGGATTCGCGATGCACATCGCCGGGGACTTCCCAGGCATCCAACTCGAATTCTGGGCAATCCGAGGCTGATCGCAGGGCTGGAAAGGCGACAAGATGGAGCCCAGCAACCCGCAGGAGCGCACGGGTGCGCCGCCACCGGGGCTTCCGGCCGGGCCTCCGGGACAGACGCCGCCGGGCGCCGGCGCCGAGTTGCCGGAGATCGTCAGCGGGACGAATCCGCTCGTCGCGGCGGCAAATCCGCTGCTCAATTTGATCGCGCAGCTGCGAGCGACGGTCCAGGTTCCCGATCCGGCCCGGGTCCGTGACTTTCTGGTCAGCGAGATCCAGAGTTTCGAGACTCGCGCCAAGGCCGCGGGCATTCCCAACGAAACCATCGTTGGCGCCCGTTACTGCCTCTGCACCGCGCTCGACGAAACCGCTGCGCAGACGCCGTGGGGCAGCTCCGGCGTTTGGTCGCGCCACGGCCTGCTCGTCACTTTCCACAACGAAACCTGGGGCGGCGAGAAATTCTTCCAGCTCCTTGCCCGCCTCGCGCAGAATCCTCAGCAACACGGGCAGCTGCTCGAGCTGATGTACTACTGCCTGGCGCTGGGATTCGAGGGGCGATTCCGGATCGTCGACAACGGCCGTACGCAGCTCGAAACACTGAAGCAAAGATTGGCGCAGATGGTCCGCCAGAACCGCGGGGATTTCGAGCGGGCGCTGTCCCTGCATTGGAAGGGTATCGCGTCGGTCGCGAAGAAAGGGTGGGAGCTGCTGCCGCTCGGCGTCGTCGGGGCGGTGACGCTGCTGCTCGCCGTCGGCCTCTACCTGTGGTACGCATTTTCCCTCGCTCGACAATCCGATGACGTGTTCGCCGCCATTGGTGCCATTCGCGCGCCGCGCATCGCGGTGACCAAACCGGCGGCGGCGCCGCGTCTCGCGCGGTTCCTTGAGCCGGAGATTCGCGAGGGACTCGTCGTCGTGCGGGACGATGCGGATCGCAGCGTCGTGACGCTTCGTGGCGATGGCCTGTTCGATGCCGGCTCGACCGTGGTCAAGGACCGCTATATCCCGGTGCTGTCCAGGGTCGCCAACGCCCTGAACGAAGTGGGCGGGGCCGTCCTGGTCACCGGTCATACCGACAGCTCCCCGATTCGCACGGTGCGCTTTCCGTCGAACTGGCACCTGTCGCAGGAACGCGCCGACGTCGTCAGGGGCATGCTCGCGGAGCGACTGGCCGCGCCCTCGCGCGTCCGGGCGGAAGGGCGGGCGGATACCGAACCGGTCGCGGCCAATGATGTTCCCGAGAACAGGGCGCGCAACCGCCGCGTCGAGGTGATGCTGCTGGTTCCGCCGAATGCGCGCGAGCAGGCGTCGAGTCCGCCTGCGCCAACGGCGCCGGCCCCCGGCGTCGCGCCACCCGCCGCACCGGCACGCAAGTAAGGCACACATGAGGCGCATCTTCTCCTGGTTGCTCAATCGTACGTTCCTCGCGCTGGTGGGACTTGCGATCGCCGCGGTCCTCGTCTTCTTCGTCGGCCCGCTGCTCGCGATTGGCACCTGGCGGCCTCTCGAATCGCTCATGGCGCGCCTCATCCTGATCGGCCTCATTTTCGCGACCTGGCTGGGTCTGCGGTTGTGGCGATGGTGGCGGGACCGGGCCGCCAACGCGGCCCTCCTCAACCAGCTCGCCAAAGAGGACCAGCCGGCAAGTCCGGCGCAGGGACCGCAGGGCGCCGAGGAAGTGGCCGAGCTGCGCAAGCGCTTCGAGTCGGCGCTGACCACACTCCGGAAGAGCGGCAGCACGAGCGGGCGCAAGGGTCTGTTCGGCGGATTCGGCCGGCGCTACGTCTACCAGATGCCCTGGTATATCTTCATCGGTGCGCCTGGCTCGGGCAAGACGACAGCCCTGGTCAACTCGGGACTCGAGTTTCCCCTCGCGGAAAAGTTCGGGAAGTCGAGCATTCGTGGCATCGGCGGCACGCGCAATTGCGACTGGTGGTTCACCAACGAGGCTGTCCTGATCGACACGGCCGGTCGGTACACCACGCAGGAAAGCAACGTCCAGCTCGACAAGAGCGAATGGGAAGGCTTCCTCGCCCTGCTGCGCAGTTACAGGCCACGCGCGCCGATCAACGGCGTCATCCTGACGATTAGCGTCTCCGATCTGCTCGGCAGCAGCTCGGACGAGCGCGAACAGCAGGCATCGGCGATCCGGCGCCGGCTGACCGAGCTGCAGGATCACCTCCGAATCCGGATTCCGGTCTATGCCGTTGTCACCAAAACAGATCTTCTCGCCGGCTTCAACGAATACTTTGCGCGGCTGACGCCGGAAGAGCGCGCGCAGGTCTGGGGACTCACGTTTGCCGCCGGCGAGGACGGCCAGCCGACCGAAGATCTCGCCCCGACGTTTCTGACCGAGTATCGATTGCTCGAGCGACGGATCGAGGACGCACTCCCCGATCTGCTCCAGGCAGAGCACGACGTGCAGCGCCGGGCTCTGCTCTATGCCTTCACCCAGCAATTCGCGGGACTACGCGACGTGCTCGGACAGTTCCTGGGCACACTCTTCGCGGGATCGAAATTCGCCCAGCCACCGCTGGTGCGCGGCGTGTATTTCACGAGCGGCACGCAGGAAGGAACGCCGTTCGATCGCGTGCTTGGGTCGATTCAGCGTCGCTTCGGCATCGAAGCCCGCGTGCAGGCGGCGACCGGAGCCCAGGGGACCGGAAAGAGCTATTTCCTCAAGGATCTCCTGCAGAAACTGGTGTTTGCCGAAGCGCACCTCGTGGAGCGCAATCCGGCGCGGGAACGCCGCCAGCGGGTGCTGCAAGTCGCCGGCATTGCCGCGTGCGTGGTCGCGCTCATCGGTGCTGCCGTGGCCTGGACGATCAGCTATTCGAACAACAGCGCATATCTGGCCGAGGTCGGTCCCAAGGCGTCCGCGCTGGCGAAAGAAGTTCAGGCCGCACCCAACGCCGCCCGCGATTACGTCGCGTTGCTGCCAATCCTCAACGGAGCGAAGGATCTGGCGGCGAGCTCGGCATTTCAGGCGGACAGTCCGCCCCTCGGCTACCGCGCGGGCCTGTACCAGGGTTTCAAGGTGCGGACGGCGGCGGACGCGGCCTACGACCGACTGCTCGAGGACCTGCTGCTGCCGCAGGTTGCGCGGCGGTTGACGAAATTGCTGCAGGACGCGCCGCAGGACGATCTCGAGGCGTTATACGGCCGACTCAAGGCCTACCTGATGCTGTACGAGCCGGAGCACTATCGTCCCGAGTACCTGCTTGCGGCTGTCGCGGCGGATTGGCAAGGCAGCCTCTCGCAAACGCTCTCCCACGATGCGCAGCAGCAGCTTGCCGGACACTTGCGCCAACTGCTCAATGGACAGGTGCGCCAATCACCGTTTCCGCGCGAAAGCACGCTGGTCGCGCAAGCGCGGCAACGGCTCGGCCGGTACACGCAGGCGCAGCGCGTCTATGGGCAATTGAAAGGCACGCTGGCCGAACGGTTGGGCGCCGCCGATTTCAACCTGGTCAACGCCATCGGACCGGACGCCAAGCTTGTTTTCGTCCGCGCCTCCGGCAAGCCGCTCGACGAGGGCGTTTCCGGTGTTTTCACCCGCAACGGCTATCGCGCGCTGCAGGAGCGTCTCAATGATCGCCGGCTGTTGTTGCTCGACGAGACATGGGTGCTCGGCGGGCTGGAACGTTCGGCCACCTCCAAGGCGACCGACCTCCTCGACGAGCGCCTCCTCACCGAGATCCGGCAACTCTATCTCACGGATTACCGGCTCGCCTGGGATCTCTATCTTGCCGATCTGCGCCTGGTGCCGGCGCGCGACCTGGACGCGTCGATCAGGATCGTGCGAACACTTTCCGCGCCGGATTCGCCACTCCCCAAATTCATCAAGGCGGTGGCCGACGAAACGACGCTGTCCGAGACGGGCCGCCAGGCCGCCGGTGTGGCCGACCGCGCCACGGAGGCGGTGAAGGCCGCGGGAAGCACCGCGGTCCAGCGCGTCTTCGGCGCGTCCATCCCGCAAGGCAATGCCGCCAACGAAAGCAACCGCGCGGGACAGATCGAGCGACAGTACGTCGACAGCTATTTCGAGGCATGGCGCCGTCTGGCCGCATCCCCTGCCGCCGGCGGCAGCGACACGCTGAAACCCTTGCTGAACGATCTCTATACGACCCTGCTCGCGACCGAGGCGGCCGTACGCAGCGGCGGTGTACCCCCCCAGACCGACACGGCCAACCGGGTCCGCGGCGAAGCCGGGCGCTTGCCCGTGCCATTGCGCGGCATGCTGGAAAGCCTCGTCAACACCAGTTCGTCCCAGGCGGCCGGTGTTACCCGCAGCAACATCGGCGCGCAGCTCAATGCGGCCGTCGGCGACGTCTGCCGCAACGCCGTCCGGGGCCGGTACCCGTTCAACCGCACGGCCACCGTCGATGTCCCGCTCGACGACTTCGCGCAACTATTCGCGGCCGGAGGCCAGATCGACGATTTCTTCCAGAAGAATCTGGCGCAATTAGTCGACACGTCGAAAAAACCCTGGGTGTTCAGGACCAATGTCGATGGGTCGGCCGCCGGCGGTTCGTCGTCGCTCGCCTCATTCCAATACGCCGCGGCGATACGGGACGCGTTCTTTCGGGGCGGCGGGCGCACACCTCAATTTCACGCCACGATCCGGGTCACGGAACTCGATCCGGCGATCAAGGAAGTCACGCTCGACGTCGGCGGGCAATCGCTGAAGCAAATTCGGGGCGAAGCGGATCGATCGAGAGATTTTGTCTGGCCCGCGCCAGACGGCAACAGTCAGGTACGGTTGCAGGGCGACACCGGCCCGGCATTGCGATTCGAAGGACCGTGGGCGCTGCATCATCTGTTCGATCAGGCGAGGATCACGCCCGGCGCAACGCCCGAGCGCTTCACGGCCGCACTCAATGTCGGCGGTCGCGCCGTCACGCTCGAGGTCGTGGCGGGAAGCGTGCAGAACCCGTTTCGCCTGCGCGAGCTCGAGGCGTTCACCTGTCCCGGAAAGCTGTGAGCGCCGAACTCCAGATCGGCTGGTTCGGCAAACTCCCGTCTTCGGGAGATTTTGTGTTTCGCCGGATGCCACGGACTCTGCTCGATGCCCTCGATGCGTGGCTGTCGCGCGGGCTCGCGGAATACCGGGCCGCAATGCCGGACGACTGGCGGACGCAATTCGCCGCTGCGTCGGTCTGGAACTGCGCGATACCCGCCTGCGTCGGTGGTGGCAGCACGCTGATCGGGCTTCTGCTCCCAAGCCACGATCGGGTCGGACGCGAGTTTCCGCTGTACGCCGGGGTCGCCTTGCCACCGGACGCGGCGACCCACCTGCTGCTGGCCGACGCCGACGGATGGCTGTGGCGCCTTGGGCAGGTGGTCGTCGAAGCGCGCGATCGCGTCCTGCCTCTGGACGAATTCGACGCGAAGGTCCAGGCGATCACATTGCCGTCTGCACGGCAGGATGGAGTGGCCGCGACCGGCGGCGGCGAGATCCTTGGCATTCTCGGCCTGGGTCCGATCGATGCGCCTACCGTGCCGATGCCCCTTGCACGCGCCGTGCCCTGGCCGGAGCTGCCGATGATTTTCGACGCAGAGAATCCGACGAGCTACTGGTGGACGAACACCGGGACCAGCACGACATTGAGTGGATTCACTACCGACCTTGGACTTGATCCGTCGCTGCTGATCCGCCTGATGGGCCCGGTAACTCCGCGGATCGGCAACGGTTCCTGAACGCGAGGCCGGAAGCGCAGTGCCGCTGCGGCTTGCCGCTGCGTTGGCCGTGTTCGTGGCGGCGTGCGCAACGCCGTCGAGCCGGATCGATGGCGTGGCAGTGCGTAACGGTTACTCGCGGCTCGTTCTGCCGGGACGGGACTTTGCCCATGTGGCGTACGTCAAGCCTGGCATTCGAGGCTCCGTGCTCCACGTCTACATCGAGCACGACGGCACGCCGTGGGCAACGCCGACGACCCCCGCCGCCGACCCTACCCCAAGCCATCCGCTTGCACTGGAGCTCATGGCGCAGGACGATGCGCCCGCGCTCTATCTTGGGCGGCCGTGTTATTTCGGGCGAGCGAGCGAGCCCCCCTGCGAGCCGATCTGGTGGACGCACCGGCGCTACTCGCGTCCTGTAATCGAGAGCATGGATGCGGCCCTCGGAACATTTCTGGCGGGACACCCACAGTACGAGTCGCTGCAATTCTTCGGCTACAGCGGCGGCGGCGTCATCGCGACGCTGATGGCCGCGGACTTTCCGCAGACGACGCGCCTTGTCACCGTCGCCGCACCCTTGGACATTGAGGGCTGGACGACGCGCCACGGCTACGCTCGCCTCGAGGGCTCGCTCCATCCCCTGCTCGAACCGCCACTGTCGCCCGCGATCGCGCAATCGCATTTCGTTGGTGGTGCCGACGATGTCGTGCCCGCGGCGCTCGTCGAGCCCTTTGTTGCGTTGCAATACGGCGCCAGCCTCCAATCGGTCGCGCAATTCACGCACTACTGTTGCTGGGAGTCCGTCTGGAAAGGGACGATCCTGCGGCAACGTTAGCGCCCGAATGCCGCCGAGGCAGGTATTGCGTCGTACGCCTGCCCGTTGTCGGTGTTCCTATTGCCAGCAGGTTAAAATAGTCGTACGTTTGGTACTCGCACCGGCGAGACGTCAACGCCGCTTCGTCGCAAGGGGAAAACAAATGCGCAATGACAAGATACGTGTGATCGTTCGATTGCTGATGGTGGCCGCGTACCTGTTCATCGGTTTCGGCGCACCCAACGGTTGGGGCCAGATCGTATTTGTTCCCACACCGCCCGTCGGTACCGTCAACAATCCCTACGGTTTTGATTACACATTCAAGGTTCCGCCTCTCAATGTGGTCCCTTGCGACCTGCCCATCCTGGTGACCCTTACGTCACCGTCGCCTCCGGTGCCCGGGATTACGCTCTCCTCGAGTGGCCGGTTATCGGGGACTCCCACCCAGGCGGGCGCATTCACATTCACTTTCACGGCGCAAGGCACACCCAGTTCGAATTGCAACGGGTCGCAGAGCTTTTCCTCGACCGTTACGGTCAATCCTGCGATAACGCTGTCCCCGGCAAGCCCGCTGCCCAATGGCACGGTCGGCAACCCTTACAACCAGGCCATCGGCGCCTCAGGCGGCTCCGGATCGTTCACGTCATTCGCGGTCGCCGACAGCTCGCTGCCTCCTGGGCTCACCTTGTCAAACGCCGGTCTCCTGTCCGGCACGCCGACGACCGCCGGCAATTTCGGGTTCTTCATTGCGGCGACAGATACTAACGGCGCGGTGGGCATAAAGAGTTATTCGATGCAGGTGGTCCTCCCAACGTTAATTCTGTCGCCGGCGAGCCTGCCCACCGGGACCGTGGGCAACCCGTACATCCAGAGCATCACCGCATCGGGCGGCTCGGGCACGATCACATTTGCGTTGACCAGCGGGTCGCTGCCCAGCAACATCACCCTGTCTCCCTCGGGCGAGTTGAGGGGCGTACCGACGACCGCCGGCACCTCGAACTTCACGGTCACCGCTACCTCCAGCACGGAATCCACCGGCAGCCGCGCCTACACGATTGTGATCGGCGCAACGATTGTGCTGTCGCCGGCGAGCCTGCCGGGCGGGACCGCTGGTACACCCTACCCGCAGACGAGTCTGACCGCGACGGGCGGAACGGGTTCGTTCACCTTTGCCGTCACGAACGGCGTGCTTCCCGGTGGATTGTTCTTGTCACCGTCCGGTGTGTTGTCTGGGACGCCGACGACCGGGGGCACCTACGCGTTCACCGCTACTGCGACCGATAGCACGGGCGCCACCGGCAGCCGCGCCTACACGATCGTCATCGGCGCAACGATTGTGGTGTCGCCGGCAAGTTTGCCGGGCGGGACCGTCGGGGTCGCGTATCCACAGACGAGCGTGAGCGCGACCGGCGGGACGGGATCGTTCGCCTTTGCCGTGACGAGCGGCGCGCTGCCCGGCGGGCTGATCTTGTCGTCTACCGGCCTCCTGACCGGCGCGCCAACGATCGCAGGAAGCTTTGCGTTCACGATCACCGCGACGGATACCGCGCAGGGCACTGGCAGCAGGCCCTATACGATCGTCATATCCGGACCTGTTGGCACAGTCAAGCCGGCTTCGGACACGACGCAGATCGCCGGACCGAACACGACGCTCGCGCAGCCCTTTGTCGCATTGCTTGTCGATCCCGCCACGGGTGCAGCAAAAGCCGGTGTCGCAGTGACCTGGGTTGTCTTGGAAGGCGGCGGCGCGTTGTCCAACGTGATCCTGGTAAGCGGTGCCGACGGAAAGGTCAGCGCCAATTACACCACCGGTTCCGGCAACGTCGACAATAAGGTTCGAGTGACGGCAACCCTGTCGGGTTCCAACGTCGACTTCACCGTGGTCAGCCAGAAAACCATTGACACCGAAGCGAAGAAGGTGCTCGGCCCGTTGGCAACGACCGCCGTCACGACACCGGCGATCCAGCTCAACAACATTCGGCAGCGGTTGGACCAGATGCGGGTCGCCAGCAGTCCGGCTGCGACGCAGGCGTTGCGCGTGAGTGTCGACGGGCAGGCAATGCCGCCCTTAAGCGCCCTGGCCTTGGCCCCGGCGAGCAAGAACGGCAAGGCGCCGACCGGGAGCGGAGCCAGCGCGGACAAGCCCGACCCGTTCGAGCGCTGGGGGGTCTTCGTCAATGGCGACATCGACATCGGCAAGCAGTCGACCGTGGGCACGCAGACCGGGTTCAAGCTGAACTCGAAGGGCATCACGCTGGGAACCGACTACCGCTTCGAGGGTAACGGCGTGCTCGGCGCCGCGCTCGGTCTGCTCAAGGCCGACACCGACCTGTACCAGGGTCAGGGCAGCCAGGACGCGAAGGGCTACAGCTTCTCGCTCTATGGCAGCTACGTCCCGGTGGCCAACGCGTATATCGACGGTATCGTGAACGTCGGCCGTAACTCGTACGACAGCCAGCGGCTGCAGACGGTCGGCGGCTTCGCGACCAGCAGCACCGATGGCAATCAGATGGCGTTGGCGTTGAATGCCGGGTACGCGTTCAACCAGGGGGCGCTGACGGCGACGCCCTACGGTCGGATCGAGTACATCGATGCCAAGGTGAACGGCTTCACCGAGAACGGCACCAACGCGTTGACCGTCAGCGAGTCGCGGGTGAAGGCGACCACGCTGTCGCTGGGCGGACAGTTCAGCTACGCGATCAGCACGACCTGGGGCGTGTTGCTTCCCAACGCCCGGATCGAGTTCCAGCACGTGGCGCAAAGCAATGTGCAGAACGTGTTCGTAGCTGGCTCAACCATCCCCGTGGCGGTGCTTGGCCAGGACAAGAACTTCGGCAACTTCGCGGTGGGGGCCTCGGCGGTCTTCGCCAAGGGCTTCAGCGCGTTCTTCAACTTCGAGCAGTTGTTCGGCAAGGACAACTTCAGCGACCAGAAATACACGCTGGGAGTGCGGGTCGACTTCTGATCCCGGGGGAATTGTGGTGTGAACCGATGACGGCTTCAACGCGACACGATGCCCCGACGCAAGCTTTGCGTCGGGACCGAAGCAGGTTGCGGATCCTCGCGGGGGCCGTCGTCGGGCTCGGTTTGGCGCTGTCCTGGGCAGAGCCCGCGGCGGCCCAGATCGAGTCGATCACCGATGTCGACAAGTCGATCATTGTCGACTGCTTCCTCAAGGGACAGGTCAGGAAACTGGGAGCCACGGCGGGTACCCGCATCGTGGCGGGAACGCGGGTGCAAACGCCGATCTCGCTGGCGGAGTGCGGAGCGCGCGGAGGAGACGCCGTACTTTACGACGCCGCGGACCCGCGCCAGGCCCAGAGGCTCTGGCAGGAATCGGCCGCGCAAGGGGACCCCATCGCGCAGAACCGGCTTGGCCAGATCCACGAAATCGGCATCGGCGGGACCCCCGACTATGCCGAGGCGGCCAAGTGGTACAAGCGCGCGGCTGATTCGGGCAATCGTGCGGCGGCGATCAATCTCGCGGCACTGTATGAACGCGGTCAAGGTGTTCCGAAGGACGCGAACGCAGCCGTTGCCCTGTATCGCAAGGCCCGCGGCTTGACCGACGCGCCGGGCTCGGGGGACGAAGTGGCCGTGACCAGGGCGGAGTTGCTCGAGGCGCAAAAGCGGATCAACGCCCTGGAAAAGGAGATCGACGATCTGCGCCAGTCGGGTCGGGCGACCACGTCCAAGGAAACCGATCTTTCGGCCGCGAAGCAGCGGGTCGCATCCCTGCTCGGGGGCGCCGGCGCCAAGCCACTTCCTTCGGGTTTGGTGCTGGAGGTCGGAGACCAGGCCGGATCGCGTCCTACCATCGTGATGCTCGATCCGAACGTCGTTCTGACCCGGAGTAACAGCGAGATCAATCTCCGGGGCGATGTGAAGGTGAAGGAAATTGCCGGCCGCGCCAAGGCCAGAGGAGCCGGGCTCGCGGAAATCCGGGTCAACGGCAAGCCGGTTCCGTCCGACCGGTGGGGATTCTTCGCAACCAGGGTTCCGATCGAGAGTGGCGGCACGAGCGTGTCCGTTGTCGCGATCGACCGCGTCGGCGAGCGCGATGAATTGAGCTTCGTGCTCAAGCCGGGCTCCCAGATCCAGGGCCCTGCCCCGGCGCGGGATGTTCGCGCGGCGTCGTCCGGGTTCGGCGAATTCCATGCGCTGGTGATCGGCAACAACCGCTACCGGTTCTGGAAGCCGCTCGGCAACGCCGAGGGCGATGCGAAGGCCGTGGCGGACGTGCTCGAGAAGAAATACGGCTTCAAGCGCACAAAATTGCTGTTGAACGCGACATTCGCCCAAATTCTGAACGCGATCAACGATTACGCGAAAAGCCTCGGCCCGAACGACAATCTGCTGATCTACTATGCCGGTCACGGACAACTGGATCTGGGGGGCAAGCGCGGTTACTGGATCCCGGTCGACGGCGAGCTCGAGCGCAACACGAACTGGATCCTGAACGTCCAGATCACGGACCTGTTGCAAAAGATGCACGCACACCGGGTGCTCGTCGTGTCGGACTCGTGCTATTCGGGCGCCATGACCGCGACGGAAAACGGGGCAATACCGACCATCCGTGCCGGTCTCCCGGACAACCAGTGGCTGATGGCGACGAAGACCGTCCAGGATGTCTCGGCGCGCACGATGCTGACCTCGGGAGCGCTGTCGCCCGTCGATGACGGAGGCGGCGACGGGCACTCGCTGTTCGCGCGGGCCTTTCTGGACGTCTTGAATGCCAATAACGGCGTGCTGGAAGGTTCACAGCTGTTCAATGCGCTGGAGTCACGCGTCCTGAAGATGGCTCAGGATCGATACCACGACCAGACTCCGCTGTATGCCGGAATCCAGCAAGCGGGCCACGAGGGAGGCGACTTCTTCTTCGTCCCGTCGGGCATCCCGCGATGACGGTCGAAATGCCGTCGATGCGCAAATTGCCGCTGGCGGGTCGATCGAATGCCGGCCGGGAACATGGTGTCGGGGGCGAACTGCGGGCGGCACGAACCGTGCAACGGCGTTGCTGCGGGAACTCGGCACGCCTATACTTTCGCATCGAACGGACATTGCTGTTTGCGGCGACTCGCCTCGAGGTCAGACGCAAACCCCTTTTGGAGGACGTGATGGCCACGACCCGGTTATCGACGGCAGCGCTGGTGTTGGCGGGAGTCCTGATTGGGTTGGCGGGGACCACCTCGACATCCGCGTACGCCCAGGCCAAGCGCAACACGCTGGATGCCACGAATCGAAAGGTCACCGCGACGGAAATTGCGGAAGCGTTGCGGCCCAAGGACTTGCGCAACCTCGGCCCGGCGGCGCCGAAGGAAAATACGGCCATCGTTGCGCTCACCTTCGAGACCGGCTCCGTAGAGCTTACGGAGCCATCGAAAGCTGCGCTGCGCGAATTCGGCAAGGCCTTCAAGGAGTTCATTCCCGGCGTCGCCGTGATCATCGAAGGCCATGCCGACCCGCGCGGCGGCGAGGAATACAACCTCGACCTCTCGCGCCGGCGCGCAATGGTCGTGCGTGACTATCTCGTGGCCGAATTCGGCAACAATCCGAAACAGTTCGAAGTGATCGGCTTTGGCCAGAGTCGGCTGCTGGATCCCGGCAACCCCGCTGCCGAAGTCAACCGACGCGTCGAATTCGTCACCAAGAACCTCCGCTAGCAACAATGCTGTTCACTTAACAATTTTCGTCGCCCCCGCGAAGCCTGCCCTCGAGCAGGGTAGTCAGGGGGCGGGGGTCCAGCGGCGTTCATTGCAAGACACTGGATTCCCGCCTTCGCGGGAATGACAGCAAAGGCTTAAGTGAACAGCATTGCCGCTAGCAAGGGGATTTGCCGTTTGCCCAGTGACCGGCGTCACGGCAATACTTCGACGAAGCCATACCACGTCGCGATGCGGGCGGCTGAGCCCTGCGCTTCGGCCTCGGCGCGCAAGGACGCGAGATATCGAGCCGGATCTCCCGTAAAGGCGCGATCGCGTTGCACCAGCGGACGATCCGAAGCTACCGCGGTGAAAAGAAGGCGACCCGCGGGAGGATACACCTTGATGACCTGCGGCGTTTTCCCGTCCGAGATGCGGTTGATGGTCTTGCGTTCGCTCGCCTTGAACTGATCGGAGAGCGAATATCCCGCGTGCGGTAGCAGGTGCGCGACTTCAACACGTGCCGGCGGCGTTTCCGCGAGACTCCAAACGTCCACGGCAACGTTGGCCGCAAAATCAGGACCAATGACCTCGACGAACACCGGTTGTTGTCCGACGCGCAGCGGCAGCTTCGGCTTTACGACGCGCACTCCCAATGCGCCGCCTTCGGTCGTGCGGACCGCGGCCATGATCGAGGTGACTTCGCAGAACGGCCGCGGTACGAAATCCAGGTTGGCCTGGAGATTCGTCACCCCCGCGATGCCACGCAGCTGCCGCTCGAGTTCCTCCCGCTGCCCGGAATTCTGGACGTGCCCGCTGACCGTCAGCGATCCGGCGGCGTCAAGTTGGAACGACGTATGGGCGCAATCAAGCGCGAGCAACGCAGCCTCTACACCTTCGCGCGGGTCGGGGACGCTCGGGACGGGCGACGGAGCGGGAACCTTGAGGCCCTCCGCGATGGGCGCAGGCTTCGCGTCCGGGCTACCGTCGAATAGGGCAAAATACAGAACGACTCCCAGTGCGATCAGCGTGACTGCAGCAATTCCGGCGAAGAGCAGCACCGAACGGCTGTGTATGCGTGGCGGCGGTGTACTGCCTGCCGCAACCGCAGGCTGTGGCGGCGGCGTAATGCCAGCCAACACCGTTGGCTCCGACGGCAGCGATTGTGCCGGCAGAGCGCCCGATCGGGGCATCAGCAGGGTTCGCTGGTCGTCCTGCTCGCCGTCGCAGCCAAGGGAAGCACGGAAGGCCTCGATCGATTGCGGCCGGTCTTCGGGCCGGACGGCCAACGCGGCATCGATGGCCCGCAGAAATTGCAGGCTGTAGCCTTGCGGGGGATCGCGCTGCAGCGGCACCAGCGCATCGTTGTACGCTCGAGCGACCGCGGCCAGCGGTGCCTTCCCGATGATCGCGGCATAGAGCACGGCCGCGAATGCGTAGACATCGGTCCATGGGCCTTGTGCCGGGCCGCCTTCTTCGGCGTATTGTTCGATAGGCGCGTATCCCGGCTTCAGGACCACCGTCAAAGCGTGGGTCATGTCGCCGATGACCCGACGGGCCGCCCCGAAGTCCAACAGGACGGGCGCGCCGTTTGGCTGCACGATGATGTTGTCGGGCGCAATGTCGCGGTGATAGCAGTTCTCCGCGTGCAACAGAGCCACCGCATCGAGCAGCGGCGAAATCAGCGCCTTCAGCCGTGCCTCGGTCGCGAATCCCGGATCGGACCTGAGAATTTCGCGCAACGTCCGGCCCTGGTAATAGGGCATCGCCATGTAGGCCGTCCTGTTGGCCTCCCAGAAGCGCAGCACCTTGACCAGGGCGGGATGCTCGAACTTGGCGAGCAGGCGCGCCTCGTCGATGAAACTGTGCAAACCGGTCTCGAACGTCGCCTTGCGCTCGCCTGACTTGGGTGCGACCGCATTGTCATCGGATCGCGCTGCATAGGCGCTCGGCAGATATTCCTTGATCGCGACATGCCGTTCCAGCGAATGGTCGAAGGCCAGGTAGACGATGCTGAACCCGCCCTCCCCCAGGACTCGTTCAAGCTCGAACTCCGACAGCCGCGTTCCCGGTAGCAGCGCGTCGCGGTGCCCGATTTTGGGACCGTCGCTGGCCTTGTGAACCTCGTCCCGATTCACGCCGTCGCTGTTCATGACCTCCTCATCCTATCGAGCGAACGGCCCCCGTTTGACGTGGCCTTGTGCGAG
>Ga0315273_10003346_pt1 | contig 19286 bp, 24 predicted proteins | sample YL17G02_0_MG_FD_205753 | JGI IMG/M metagenome (GOLD analysis project Ga0315273, IMG submission 205753) | Sediment microbial communities from Yellowstone Lake, YNP, Wyoming, USA - YL17G02_0 | ecosystem: Environmental > Aquatic > Freshwater > Lake > Sediment | place: USA: Wyoming | collected...
GTATGAAATTGACTTGAAGATGTTTTTCCATTTCTTCCTGTGGGGGTAATAAAATCAATTCTACGATTTGGAATTAGCTTTTCGCAGCCCCTTTTAATCCAATCAATTTGTTTTCCAGAATAATCTGCATTAATTAATAATGCCCAAGGAATATTATATTCAAGGCATCTTTCAATAAACTCTTCTTTTATAGAAAAAGGAGGGTTGGTTATTATAGCCAAATTATAACCATCTATAGGAAACTCTAACACTTCCTCAGAAATAAAATTATAAATTGTAGTTTTCTCATTTAGCTTTCTAATGTCTGACCTCCAAACCCTATAGCCACTTTGCTCCAGTCTACCTGCCAGTCTCCCCTCTCCAGCTGCTGGTTCCCATATCCTCTTGACAGACTTGGGTATATATGGTATAATCAGGTCTGTAGCATAGTTAGGGGTCTGAAATGTGTCTCTCCCTTGAGGCTCATTTGGTGTCTTAGGGGCGGTAGTAACTGGCTTATACCGTATGGGATAAGGTTGAGCATTAGCAGTTGGTTCATGTTCCATAAATTTTTTTCCTTTCATAATCATATTATACACTAAAAGATTCATCTTGTCAAGTACCAATTTTGAATTATGAGAAGAAGATTAGAGAATACAAGTCACCCTTGACAGTATTGGGATATTATGGTATAATAGAGATTACAGAGAACGGTAGAAAAAAACATTACTATTTTATATAAAATAGAATCTATTATATTAATAATAGAAGAAAGCTCGTTCTTGACAAAACCAATTAAGTATGATATAGTTCTTTGAATGAAAGGAAATTTATGAATCAAATTTACAACCTTGTGGAGAATTATCTTCAGCTTTCAGAATTATTAAATACTTTACTTACTTCAAAGTCTAATATTATTTCTATAGATTCTGAAACTACATCTCTTGATTTTCTATCTGGAAGAATCTTACTGATTCAACTAAGATTAGAAAATCAAACTTTTATTATCAATCCATCTAAGTTTGAGAAAGGATACATAGAGGGACTATTAAAAGTTATCAATACTAAATTTAGAATCATAGGACATAATATCATCTTCGATATGAAATTCTTTCTGAAGAATTATAATGTTACTCTAGAAAAAGTACATGATACTATGATTACTGAATCTATTTTAAATATGGGAATTGGTTCACCTTTTTATAGCTTGGAAGAACTAGTAGCTATCTATGAGAATCAAAATGTAGAAAAACAAATTAGAACTGAATTTGAAAACCATGATGGTACAAACTTTACAGAACAACAATTAATTTACTCTGCTTTAGATGTTCAATATTTGGAGAGCATTTATTATAAACAACTTTCCAAAATAAAAGATGCTGACCTTGAGTTAACTTACGTCCTTGAATGTAATCTAGTTCCAGTAGTATGTGAAATGGAACATAATGGAGTAAATTTTGACAAGCAAGCTTGGCTTGATTTAGTAGAAATTAATAAACAAAAATTAGCTCCAATATCTAATAAATTTATAAAAGATGTTGTAAATAAAATTATTGTAAAGTGTAAGAAAAAGAACAATCTTCTTGAGGTATCTGATTTAATTAGAATTCCAGTTAAAACTAAAAGAGATAGATTAGCCTTGGAACAAATTACGGATTTTGAAAATGCTAGAGAATGGCTTGAAACTAATATAAATATTTCGTCTCATACTCAAATTAAAGCCATCTTGAATGAAATCTATAAAATAAATTGTACCCACACAGACGCTAAAACTTTAGAGGAACACAGAGACAAAGAAGTTGTTTCAGATTTACTCTTAATTAGAGAGGTGGAAAAGAAGATAACTACTTATGGTGCTAAATTTTTGACGGAGAATGTTAGTCAGGTGACGGAAAGAATACATACAGAGTTTCTTCAAACAGGAACGGTTACTGGAAGATTTTCTTCTGCTCACCCAAATCTACAAAATATACCCAGAGAAAAAGAATATAGGCATTGTTTTATTTCTACAGAGGGATGGGATTTAATTTGTGCGGATTATTCTCAGCAGGAAATGAGAATTACAGCGTCATTCGCAAATGAAAAAAATCTTATTGATGCTTTTCTAAAGGGCGAGGATGTACACGCCTATACAGCTAGTATTATTTTCAACAAAGACCCATCACAAATTACTAAGGATGAAAGATATATTGGCAAGACTATGAACTTTGCGGTTCTATATGGCTCTACAAAGTATGGTATAGCCTATAATCTAAAAATGAAATTGAAAGATGCTGAAATAATTATTAAGAAATTCTATGAAGGATTTCCTAATCTTGGAAAAATTAAGACAGATGTAGAAAAGAAAATTCTTGGAAATAAATACTCTTCTACAATGTCTGGTAGAAAAAGATATTTTGAGAATAAGAGAGTTTTTCTAGACCACGAGGAAATGTATAAATATTTTAATAGAATAAAGAGAGAGGGATTTAATCAAGTTATACAAGGAACTGGGGCTGATGTAATTAAACTAGCACTAGTTCTTATCAGAAGAAACAATCCATTTGGAAAGGATTTAAGAATATTATTAACTATACATGATGAAATAGTATGTGAATCCAAAAAAGAAATATCAAAGGAGGCAGCAATTTTTGTAACAAATATGATGTTAAAAGCAGAAAAGACTTATTTAGGAGTAGTTCCAGCAGCAGTAGAATATTCAATAGATAATATTTGGGAGAAAGATGATAAAGATAAAAGTGCAGAGACGGTGCTGGCATGAGTATAGTGGATGATATTTTAGAACAATTTGGAGAGAACTCGGTAGTACTTGGTTCGGAGGAGATTGATTTTATAAACACAGGAAGCATCTCTCTGAACGCATCCATTGGTACACCCGGAATTCCTATGGGAAGGGTTACAGAAATATTCGGGCCAGAAGGAAGTGCTAAGACAACCCTTGGTCTAAGTATTTCTAAAAGATGTATTTTGGAAAAGAAAATGAAAGTTTTATATATTGATGTAGAGCAGATGCTAGATTATAACACTATTGAGGTTATGCTAGGAGCACCATTAACAATTGATGATGGGCTTATACTTTCCAGACCATCTACGGCAGAGCAAGCATTTAATATCGCTGAATATGGAATCAAGTCTAAACAATTTGGAGCAATAATTTTTGACTCCGTAGGAGCATTGTCTCCACAGAAAGAAAGAGAAGATGATTTTGAGGATGCCAATGTAGCTCTAATCTCTAGAATGATTACCAAATTCTTAAGAAGAAATGCAGACAGCATAAGAAATAATAGAGTTGCGTTTGTCTTTATTAATCAAGTTAGAGATAACGTAGGTGGATATATTAAATCTTTTGCAACTCCCGGAGGCCACGCACTTAAACACTTTTCAGCACTTAGAATTTCCTTATATCCAAGTGAGAAAATCAAACAGGGGAATGAGATTATTGGAGTCAATTCTAAGTTTACTATAGCAAAGAATAAGATGTCCAGCCCTTTTAAGACATACTACTTTCCAGTAATTTTTGGGAAGGGTGTAGATTACTTTTCAGACCTAGTTAATTTCGCTATGGAATTAGGAGTGATAGAAAGAAAAGGAGCCTTCTATAAATTCAATGGAGACACCATTGGTAAAGGAGCTATAGCTGTTATGGACTTTCTAAAGCTAAAGGAGTCAAAACCAACCCTTGACAAAATAGAAGAATTAGTGTATAATATAGTTAGAAATCATAATATTGTCCTAGAGAAATTAGAGGAGATAGTAGAAAGCGAGGAAAAAGATGAATAGAAAAAGTACAGTAGAGGCTCTATATCGTACAGGAGATTTTAGTAATGTTAAGTTTGTAGAAGAGACTACAGAAATCCCGGAGTCAATCTTTCTAAATAAAGAAATTATGACTTTAATTAGACAGCTTCAGATAGTTGAAACAGAGCAGGGTTTTAATTATTTTCTACAACTATCCAGGATTACTAGATCGAATTCTGTAAGAGAAGTAATGTTTATTCTTCAGGAGGAAGGCACTTCAAACGACAGACTTCTTGAAATTGAAAAGATGTTAGAGGAATATAAAACAAGAACATATGATGATTTATTTAAAGCAATTGTATCAAAACAACCAACAAAAGAAGAAACTAAAAAGGAGTAAAAAATGTCATTTGCAGATATTCAAATAAGACAAGGTACATCAAGCCCAAGTTTAAAATTTCTAAACCCAGTAGGAAGAGCTACGTTCAGAATTCTTGAAGAATCAGCCAGAAAATTCTCAGCACATTATGTAAATAGAACTACAATTCAATGCTTGGGAGAAGATTGCCCAGTTTGTGAGCTAAATCAGTTAGTTATATCCAAGAATCCAAATCCAAAGATTTACAGACAAGACCCCGGATTTTCTCCAATTATGCAGAGGTTCGCTGTAAATGTTCTAGACAAAACTCTTATTAAAAAGTGTCCGAATTGTAATGCTGAGAACTCGTTTAATAATCCCAATTGTGCAAAGTGTAATGCATTTATTACGGGAGTAGCTCCAGAACCTAGCAACACAGTAAAGATTCTCCAGAAGGGCGTAAAGCTATTTGAACAGCTAAACTCCTTAAATGACGCAGTTTTAAACGTCAGAGGAGATAAGATTGGACTTACAAACTTTGATATTAATCTAATAGTAACTGGTTCAGGTACTCAGACTACTTATACAGCCATCCCATCAGTAAGCCCACAGGTTATGAATGGAGATGAAATACCACCAGAAGTAGCACCAGAACCACTATTTGATTTAGATAAGGCCGTTCTAAAACTAGAAAGAGATGAGATTCTATCTCTAAAGAGTGGTGTAAATGTTAGAGATATTCTAATAGCCAGAAGTGCAGTTAATGGAGTTACAGCAGAATCTGTAGCACCAGATGTCACACCTTCTGAGACAGAGGTAACGGCCAGACTAGCTCTAGAAGAAATGTTAAAGCAAATATCTGATTAGTTTAATATTATTTATTAGTGAGCAATCAAGTACAACGCAAACCCAAACCGCGTACAGTAGTTTCATAACCTACCGGCAGGGGTAAACTGGTATGACATCTGATTGCTCACCTAACCGGAATAACGGGCGGCGGCGTGGAAAGCAGACACGCACGACCATTTTGGTCTGGCCCTGATGAAAGAGCGTAGCCATGAACAAAGACACTGGCAGGCGCAGAAGTCAGCCCCGAATGGGGACTGAGGCAAGCCCTGAGCCAGCAGAAGTAGCGCCCTGCCTGCCCGTTACCCAACCCTATGCCGTCCGTGACATTCCCCAATGGGAACATAACGGCGATTGAGCTTGACGGCGGCGCGGGGAAACAGCTTTAGAGAAAAGGAGTATTGTTGGACGGAGAAAACCTAGCAGATATTTATTATGAGAAGTTATCTAGTACCACAAATCCGGGCTTGGTTTTAGCACAATTCTACAGAGACACATCTGGAAAGCCTATGACAAAATCAGAAATTATAATGTTTAATAGATTAATCAAAATCTTTGGAAGATTTATTGTTTATTTCTCCATATTAGATTTATCTAACACAGACATTGTTGGAAATCCAAATGCTTTATTTTACACAGTCTGTAAGAATAGACTTGAAAGAAAGTATGGAGTAATTTTAGGCTCAGGAGAGTCTTTAGAAAAAGAAATTAATAAGATAGAAAAAACACTCAAGACTCAAGAAAATACAGAACTGGAGATACCAAAAATTGAATAATGAATTTTTTCCACAAGACGCAGAGAACGCGGTACTCTCCCTAGTCATTAAAAATAGTGACTTAGCATATAACACAGATGGTCTTAGACCTAAAATGTTTTCTTCATCTGCTTATCAAATATTATTCTCTAAGATTGAGGATTTGAAATCTGCTAACACAGTAATAGACCCAATCATTCTTACATCTTATTTAGAGTCGGATGGAACCTTAGCCAAATTTGGTGGGAAAGAATTTTTAACTTATTTAATATCTTTAGACCATCCAAAAGAAAACTTCCACGAATTTGTTAGAATAGTAATAGAATCTTTTAAAGCCAGAACCACTCAAGGAATATTGACAAGTTACGGTCAGGGAGAAATCAACGCAGGAAATGTAAATTCAGTTATAGCAGATGTAAAAGCTGGACTAGATAGTTTATATAATGAATCATCTCATAATAGCATTTCTCCAATATCAGAGTTAGTAGCGCCATACTACAGTGACTTACTTGAAAGAATTAAAAACCCCGGAATCAGGGGAACATCTTGGGGAATTCATGATATAGATTTAATAACTGGTGGAAAATCCCCCGGAGAACTCTGGATTATAGCGGCAAGACCCTCACAGGGTAAAACATCATTCATTTGTAATGCCGCACTCTATGATGGACTTCATGGTATTCCTAACTTAATAATATCAAGAGAAATGACTTATAGAGAATTATTAGAAAGATTTTTACCAATCTATACTGGAATTCCAAATACTAATTTAAGACTCGGCATGGTCAATCAAGAACAACTTGAAAAAATAGCCGAAGCTCTTAAGGAGTTTAAAAAATTACCGATTTATATTGATACTAATTTTAATGGTAATGATGAACTCTACATAGAATCTACAATTAGAAAGTATAATTCTCTCTATGGAGTTAAAGATGTCTACTTGGACTATCTACAACTTCTAGTTGAAAGAGATGATGGGGCTACTCATGGTCTGGGAAGAATGACCAGAATGTTAAAGAAAACAGCAAACGCTTTAGATGTTTGTAATGTAGCCGCTTCTCAATTAAATAGAGAAGTAGAGCACAGAGATAATAAAAGACCTGTCTTATCAGATATAAGACAGTCAGGAAATATTGAGGAGGACGCTGATTTTGTTGGAGGAATTTACAGACCTTGGATTTATACTAAGGAAGAAAAAGACAGAGAGCTAATGGAATTCATTCTTTTGAAGGCTAGAAATGGCCCTATAGGAACCATTCCAGTTAGATTTATAGACAATACAAATAAGATTGTAGGAGCAGATTAGTGGTTATTAATGTAAAAAGTAAGGGGAATAATTTTGAGAGGGATTTAGTTAAGAAATTAAACACCCTTTTGCCGGGGAGTGAGTGGAAAAGAATTCCATCTAGCGGCGCTATTGGAACTATTATGAACGAACCTTCACTTGCTGGAGATTTAAATGGCAGACTTAGAAATTTTCCTACAAAGTTTAAAGTAGAGGCAAAAGTTGGGTATGGGGGTAAGAAACAATTTACTTTGAAGAAGGAATGGTTGGATAAAATAAAGATGGAAGCTTTAAAGACCTATTCTATACCATTCCTTCTAGGAAGATTTTCAGGCTCCAGAAGTGGGGTAGAGGAGTTTGTGGTAATGGATTTGGATACATTTATTGAGATTTTAAAAATCTTAGATAAGGAATGATATGGGTAGTTGGAAAGATATTTTGGAATTTTATAAAGAGAAGTTTGGATTAAAGGAATCATATGTAAACTTTGTAGCAGACCAAGAAATTTTACAAGCCTGTTTATCCGGTCTTTCCAACATCTCTATAGCTAATGCGTTTCACATGCATGATGAAGATGCATCTGCAACAATAGAAGCTTACTTTGGATTTGGGGGCTTCTCTAGAGACCTTGACATAAATCCATATATGTTGTATAATGTGTTTAGGGATAGAGGATATAGTAAAAAATCTTTTAATAGAGAACTAAGACTTCTCTCAAAGGAGCTAACGAATAATAAGATTGATATTTATTCTTGCTGCGAAAAATTAAAAAGACTGGAGGATAAAATAAAGGAAATATGGAAATAAACAAAAAAGTTCTAGACACTATAGAAGAACACGCTCTTGAGCAAGCTAAGTCCGTAGGATTGTGTTTCTCTACAAATATTGAGTACGAAGAGCTACTGAACTATTATGGATACAAGTATAAATTTGATTTGATGAACTATTCTAAGTACTCAAGGGATGAGTGGGAATGGATTAAGAGTTTGAAAGTTGATGTTATATATGCGGACATTAATTTTATAGGTGATAAAGACCCATCAGTGTTTGAATTATTCGGAGCACTAAAGCCTCGAGGGATTTTAGCCTTAAAATGCTTTACTGCGTTTAATGCTTCTGAAGTTCTATCAGCGTTTTTTGCATATACTCCAGCAGATGTAAATGCAATTGAAATAGAAGGTAATTATGTATTGGTTTATAAAGGTGGCACATCGTGAAAGCAGACCTAAAAGAGCTTACTAAAGAGCTACCGGATTTTAATGATTTATTTAACTTGGCTGATGAGATTAGAGATGCAGCTTTAAAAAAACTTACAATAGAAAGAAATATTAAAACCAAAGAAGCCTTTGTAGTTAAAGAAGTAACTCATAACCAAGATTTTTGGACTAACGGTAAGCCACCTGCTATGGCATACATTGAGAGCACATTTAAATATACGGGGTTTGACAATGAGATACTTTTTTTAAGAGACCAGTACAACGAGGCAACATCTGAACTAGACAGGCTCAAGACTAGACTCTCAATTTATAACTCTTATTTAGATGTTTGGAGAACTTTAAGTGCCACAGAAAGATTTGTGAATTCTTAATGTCAATCTATATTTCGGCATCATCTATTACTGATTACTTAAAATGTGAAAAAATTGTAGATTTTAGAATCAACGCTTCTGAAAAGGGGGTTCAGAACGAGAGTATGATAATAGGTAGCATGGTTCATAACATCTTAGAAAAGTACTGGAATGACCGGGTTGTAGGAATAGCGGAAATATCCCTTCAACTCAAACAATTAAACTTCGGGAAGCAACTTATAAATAAGGCTCTGACTAGTGTAGAAAATTTCTACACAAATTATTCATCTTTGCTCTCTGAGAATGATTTGATTGAGCATAGGTTTAAGATTAAGTTATATGATGATGTTTTCATGGTAGGGAAGATGGATAGAATCTCTGATGATATGGTTTATGACTGGAAAACAGCCTTTAAACCACCAACAGATTTAACATCTGACCCCCAGTTTATTATTTACTACACAGCCTTTATAAAATTATTTGGTAAGCAACCAACGTCAGTATTCGGTGTTTATCTTATGCACAATAAGATTATTCCTTATGTTCCAGACCAATATTATATAGACCTATTATACAATGAAATAATGCCAAGAATGGTTATGGATATTAGGAATAAAGCCCTTCCGAAATCTGGGAGATTTAAAAATATTTGCAAAGATTGTATATTTAATATAGCATGTTTCAGCGAGGATAAGAATGTCTTGGCGGATAAAAATACTTTTATTTAACTATATCAAAATAAAAACAGAGCAAGATATAGAATCAGATGATTTTAATGACTTATTGTTATTAGAAAAAGAAATAGAAAAATTATATGATGCTAAAGTAATATCAAGCACAGAGCTATCCATACTGAAAGAGGTAGCAAGACTGGGAGGAACATCTCCCGCCGCAGAAAAACTAGGCAGGTCTATAACCTATATCACAGAAATGCTTAATAGAACTTGTGCCAAAATAGAGAGTACTGTAGGAAGTGCTTTTTTAGATTCTGAATATTTAGCAGGAGTGAAAGAAAAATACTCTCTTTCAGATAGTGATATAATTAAATTACAAGAGTACATGAACAGCAGATACAGATTCAAAACTAAAAGGAAAATAAATGAGTAAAAATAAACCAGAGCTAAGATGTGTTCATAGACATTCAATAAAGGAACACCCGAACTGCTTTGTAGCAGGGAATGTAGATGCGCGTGTCGCCAAAGTTCTTGAAGACCAAACTAACACTCCTTGGTACTTGCTTCCTGAATATAAAATAGGATACTTCGATATTGAGACGGACGGTCTAGTTCCAGACTTCGGAACAATGTTATCATGGGCAATCAAAGAAAGAGGAGGTGCAAATAAATTTGATGTTATAACAAAGAAGGAATTATTTGATGGGAAGTTTGATAGGAGAATTGTCAAATCTTTAATTGAAGAGTTTTCAAATTATCAAATTCTTGTAGGATACTTTAGTACGGGGTTTGACCTTCCATTTGTTAGGGCCAAGGCTTTACATTATGACTTAGATTTTCCGGGATATGGCTCAATATACCACTTCGATATTTTCTATACTGTAAAATCAAAGCTAAAATTATCCAGAAAGTCTTTGGAGAATGTTTGTGACTATCTTCATATTGAGGGGAAGACTCCAATTTCTAAGGATATGTGGAGAAGGGCCAAGTATGGAGACAAAGAAGCACTAAAATATGTATTAGACCACAATCTAGGAGATACAGCAATATTAGAAATATTACACAACAAACTTATGCCATTTAGAAAATGGATTAAAAATTCAGTTTAAAAAAGGAAAATAAAAAAAATGATTACTGGAAAGAAATATCATCAAGATACAATTGCTAATTTTAAAGAGGGTCTGTGGACTGTAACAATTAAAGTTCAATATCATATTGCAAAAGATGAAGGCGATTGGGAAGACAAAAGTGAGTTTGATGCTACCGCGTTTAGCCCTTCTTACGAGGAGGCCTTTCAAAGCGCGGTAGAGGAAATAGCAGCTTATTTGATAGAGTGGAACGAGGAAGAAGATGATAGCGAAAAACCAGCCATCACTGAAAATAACACGACTAGCTAGACTAAATACTCTAATTTTAAAGCAGTCTGAAAATAGCACGTTTTTTATTTCATCTCAAAATGGAATAGTTATCGGTATCCCATCTTTATTATTTATAATCAGATTTTTAATTTTAAACAATATTATAGACTATAGAACATTAGAAGGTATTCTTGAAGAATACCACAGTTCCTAAAGGAGAATAACAATGAATTTAGAAGTAACACTGGCAGTAGGGGCAGTAACAGCATATGTTATTGAAGGTTTCAAATGGTTATGGAGAAAAGTTGTAGCAAAAAACATGGCATATGATTTTCCAAGAGCCTTTTATCTAGTAGCTGTTCCTACACTTAACGTAGCATTGGTTCCAGTACTAGCATTGGTAGGATTTTCTGGATATACGCTTCCTACAGATTGGGCATCTTGGGGTCAGTCACTAGCCCAAGTATTTATTGCTGCACTAGTTGGAACTACGGCAACTTTCGCTTCTTATAATTGGTCAATCAGCCCAATGAAGTCTTATGTTACCACAAAGGTTAAAAAATAAACCCAACCTGCTTTTATTGTAAGGGGGAAATTTTACCAGATGATAAAAGATTTCTTTTAGGAATTGAGAGGCCTTATCTAAATATATGGTTTCACAGAGAACACTATGATTTAATCAAAGACTCTGTTAGAGAATATCTAACAGAGCATGAGGAAGAATTTTTGGAGTATTTGGACAAACATGGAATCAAAAGAAATAGATGAAATATTAAGAGAAAAAGGCCTCTCAATGCCAAATAAAAGAAAAGAGTCTATGAGAAATCTTTCTCAGTATAGAAAGATGTCTGATGAAGAATTCGAGGAGTACTGGGCTAAAAGACAGCTTGGTATGGAGCCTTCAGCAGAATTTGAAAGAAGAATTCAAGCTAAACTGAGTCTATTTGATAAGGACTACGACCTTTCTGATATGAAGATTAATGACACAGAAACCCTAAGAGCCTTGATTCAAACAATCTTAGCCTTAGAGGATTTGGAGCAGGAAATGTTTATGTTAAGGTCTATGGATATTACAGAAGATAGCATCCTAGGAAAAATTGAAAAGCTTGGTAAGGTTATGTCAATCTATAGAGCGGACATAAATGCTTTCCAAGAGAGTTTAAAAATTTCAAGAAGAGTTAGAAAAAGTGATAAAGATGCATCTACAATCTCTTATCTTGAAGACCTCAAGGTTAAAGCAAAAAAATTCTACTTGTCTAGGATGTCTTATATATACTGCCCAAACTGTAATGAGCTTCTGGGAACCATCTGGGTTTTATATCCTGACGCTAAAGCCAATAGAATTAAGCTTGTGTGCAAAAGAGACTTGGGAGAAAAAGGCACTTGTAACACAGAAGTTGTGGTTTCCACCCAAGAACTGATAGAGTTAAGGGGTACTAATAGGCCAGAAATTGTTCCTGAATCCTTATTATAGAATAATCAATGAAAACAATAATGATACCTGTTTTTTCTTACGATTTTTGGGATACTCTTTTTGGTAGATGGTATTATACTCCAGAATCTATTTTCCACGATGTATATAAAGAAAAGCCTTTAATGGATTTTGTCAATCGAAGGATTTGGTCTGAACACCACGCTACCAATAAAAAACTACCCGGCATATATGAATTTTATGCAGAGCATTTTAAAGAGGATGAGATTAAACTAAAAGATTGTATGTATGAAGAAATGAATTTAGAATCTATAGAAAGGTGCTTTCCAATTTATGATGTAATATCAGAATTAAAAACCCCTTATATCTTAGTATCTGATTTTTATTTTGATAGAATTACTATTGCATCAATATTTAAAAGGTTTAATATTACTCCACCCATTGATTACTTTATTCAATATGATGGTAAATCTAGTGGAAATATTTGGAAAGAAATTAAAAAGAAATACAATATTATAGAGCATTGGGGAGATAATCCCCAAAGTGATTTTATGATAGCCAGAACAAATGGAGTTAATGGAAACTTATACGAGGGTACTAAACTTAATGAGACAGAGAAGTATCTGGGAGCAGCAGGATTTCAAAATTTATCTTATTTTTTGAGAATGTTGAGATTATCTAATCCATATAGAAATGAAACCATAGGAAAAGACTTATGGAACGAACAAGTTTATAATGTAGGAGTTCTAATTTTATTTAGTCAACTAATTCATAAACATGCTGAGGGTAGAAATATTTTATTCACAGAAAGGGATTGTAATTTATTATATAAGTTATATTCATCCTTATTTCCAGACGACAAGATAGAACATCTTTATACATCTAGAGACCTATATCTTCATCCTACAGAATCATTTATAACTTATACAAATCATCTAGATGTAGAAAACAGTCTTATTATAGATTTACAAGGTACTGGAGAAAGTTGTTACCACTTCTTTCATTCTATAAATAGAGTTCCAAGTTACTATACTCTTATAGATTCTGATAGAGAACATAGGGCTTTTATTAATAAATCTTATGTGGTAAGATGGATAGATAATTTTACAGACAAAATTGAAAAGCTAAATTATTCTACAGAGGGAAGAGTAATAGATGTTGGAATGAGAGCAGAAGTAAATCCAGATTCTATTCCATATATAAACATATATCATAACTGTTTTAAAAAAGCTCTTGATATGTTAGACATGAAATTTGATTTAGATTTGACTACTGATTATAAATCAGGAATAATTATTTTATTGAGACAGATAGAAAAAAAATTGAAGGTGGAAGGAGTTATAAGACACGATGAGACTTGAGACACTACTAATTTTAGCTGCCGCTGCACAAATGATAGAAATTTGGATAGGACTATCTATTTGTTTTATATTAGCAGTTAATTATTTAGCAAAACTTTTGGTGAGAAAATGAAGCTAAATATTGGTTCGGGAACAGTTATATTAGACCCTAAAGAGTGGATTAATATAGATAAAAATAACGAAGACCCCCTAGCATTTAAATTAGATGTAGAATCTCTTGCGAGGTCATATTTTATAGTATATACAGGTAATGACCAGAATCCAAATGTTTTAACACAGTTAAGAGATATTACAGAGGTAAGGGCGCACCATGTTCTTGAGCATGTAGAAGATTTAGATGCAGTTATGAGGTGGATACACACCATTTGTGTTAATGGTGCAACTCTGGATATCATTGTACCCCTAGCAAATACTCTTTGGGCAGTAGCTAATCCAGACCATAAAAGATTATTCAACCACAGAACTTTTCAGTATTACACAAAAGAATTTGTTACATCAGACTTGGGCTTATTTAGAGGATTTGAAATAATTTCTCAGAAAATTGAAAAAGAACCTGACGAGTGGTTTGAGGGAATTCAGTGGATGGTTTGCAACTTGCACACAAAATTAAAGGTAATAAAATGAGAAGCAATATAGATGTAGTAAGTGAATTTCATAAAAAGTTTTATAATGAGGGCGATGAAATTTATGGACATGTAACTTATATGGGAATTCCAACACTTAAATGTCCCCTAGACTTGTGGATATATCAAGAGATTATCTGGGAATATAGACCAGATGTTATTATAGAAACTGGAACCTATTTAGGAGGAAGTACTTTATTCCTAGCAGATACATTAAAAAATGCAGAAATAGATGGAACGGTATTCGCAATAGATATTGTAGATAAAGTAAGACCTCTTATAGCCAATAAAAATAATAATATTAGATTTATTTGGGGAAGCAGTACGAATATTGACTTAGTTGATACTTTATATTCTATGGTTGGTGGAAAAAATACATTAGTTATTTTGGATTCTATTCATACTAAAGAGCATGTTTTAGATGAATTAAATATATATAGTAGATTTATAAAACCAAATGGATATATTATTGTAGAAGATACAAATCTAAATGGGCATCCAGTTAGAAATGATTGGGGAGATGGCCCAATGGAAGCAGTAAATGAATTTCTTATACAGAACTCTGATTTTATGATAGACTCTACCAAAGAAAAATTCCTAATGACATTTAATCCAAGAGGCTATCTTAAAAAGAAGGAAAGAGGTAAATAAAATAGTTTCAATAATTATACTAATTCAAGATAGATATGACTATGTGACAAGGTGTATAGATTCTATTATACAAAATACTAAAATTCCTTATGAGTTGGTTTTAGTAGTTCAGGGGGATGTGTCAGACAGACTAGGAGAATACCTTTTTAAGATGTATCTAGAAAGAGAAGGATATTTAAACGGAAGAGTTAAACTAATTCACTCGTCTGAAAACATCGGTGTAACTCCGGGGAGAAATTTAGGAATGGAAAAGTCTTCAGGAGACTACCTACTCTTCTTTGATGATGATGCTTTTATAGAAGAGAAACAAGAGCTTCTTCAAGAGCACGAAAAACATCTGGATTGGTTAGGAAGAATGTTACAATATTTTTGGGATGATTCAAGAGTTGGAATAGTTTCTCCATCCGGTTCTTTTATTAATCCCAAAACGCCGGGAGTATTCTGGGAGGCCAAACGGGGGGAGTATTGTGATGTAGGTCAAGGATATTGTTTCATGTTCTCCAGCTTTGTTAAAGAGAAGATTGGATTACTAGACCCATACTTTGGAAAGTTTTGGCACGAGGAAAGTGAATATGCTTTAAGAGCTAAAGATGCTGGATTTAAAGTTGTAAGTGCCGGATACATAGGAGTTTATCATCGAGGCTCAGGTAGTGGAGATGATGGAACCTATGTAGACAAAATAAATTATATATTTAAAAAGTGGAGTGGAAAATTTGATACCATCTTAGAAAGAAAATTCTAATGTTAAAAGTAAAAGAAAAATTGGGCGAGAGTATTCGGAAGAATAACATCTGCATTAAAAACACACTCTCCACCAAATGTTGAGTTCGTTACTGGGGATGATTATGATATATGTATGGTTCATGTTGTTGGAGGAGAAGAGTATATAAAAGCCACACAGGAGGACTTGAGTAAAGTCGTCCTGTTTCAGCATTGTTATTATACTACTAGTATGGATTTAACTATGTGGCATAATTTATGGACACAGTGTAAAGCAGTTGTGTCTTTTCATAATTTAACGGATTATACAGATACTAAGTTTAATTTTCTTAGAAGCCCTTTGGGAGCAGAGCCAGAACTCTTTCCAATTCTAAACACACCAAGAACTGCAAAAGTATTTTCTACAGGACATGTAGCAGATACAGAGTGCCTAGACCTAATTCACGATGCCTGTAGAGATACTGGAAGTCTGATGATTCATACAGGAAATAATTTTAAGTGGGCCGATGACCATTACAGCTACTCGAATTATCTGCCAGATGGACAATACAATGCTGTTCTTAATAAGGTTCAATATGTGGCTGGATTGAGATTGATAGAGGGATTTGAATGTCATTGTATTGAGGGAGCCATGACTGGAGCAGTTCCTATAGTTCCAAACATTCCAACATATGATTTCTATAAAGACTTTGGAATTTTTATTGATGTAAAATCTGATATAAAGCAACAATTAATCGAAGTTTTCAATAATAAAAATTACAAATCCTTGGATTATGATATAATTAGTTATGTGAGAGACCGTTTTTCGTATAAGAAAATCGTAGAAAATATATATAAAGAGGTCATATTGTAATGGCAATTGTAGAGAAAGTTATTCAAGAGGACTTGATATTATATGAAATATTACGAAATCCAGTCCTCTTTGCAGAGTTTATATATAACATAGACAAGATAGACCGTGACAGGGAGTTTTTATTAGATATTTACCAGAAGGAACTTCTGTGTGATTTTAGCCCGTATATTTCTTTGGTCGCGGCTAGGGCAGTTGGGAAAACTGTATCATTGTCTGCTCTTATATTATGGCTCTTGGTATTTAATGTTTTTTCAGAAGATTATATTGTATTTACTGTACCCAATAAGGTACACCTTGAGCCTGTATTTGCAAGTCTTACAAGACTGTTAAGAAGCAATTCATTTCTTAAGAAGTTTATTGAGCCAAAGGGTGGAATTAATAACTCTGATTTTTCTATTAAGCTTCTTAACAGTTCTGTTTTAATATGTAGAATTGCGGGTACTTCTGGAACAGGTGCAAATGTTATTGGTTTACACACACCAGTAGTTCTTTTAGATGAATCTGGATACTATGTGTGGCAAACTTGGATGGAGCTTCAGCCTATTTTAAATACTTGGCAACCGGGATTTAGAATGATTACATCTGGAGTGCCAACAGGAATTAGAGAGAAGAGTGTTATCTATAAAAATGATATGGAGGACGATAGTTACTCCAAGCATAGAATAACTGCTTTCAATAATCTTAGATTTACAGAGGATGATAGAATTAGGGCCGCAGAGCAATATGGAGGAGAGGATTCGGACGACTATGTTCACTTTGTTTTGGGGAAGCACGGAAAACCAATCTTCTCATTATTTGATAGAAATACATTTAGTATTCTCCAATACCCAGTTTATAGAGTAGACATTGATGGTATTAAAGAATCAGAGAATATATTTGACCTTCTTAATAGACTCGCGGTATTGCCAGCACTTCCCCCTAAAGCCGCCCAATGTATTTTTGGCATTGACTTGGGATACACAGAGCCTACAGCTATCTGGGTTATGTACCAAGATGTTTTAGGCGCTATAAAATTTCATGCTAAAATAAAATTAACAAAAGTCTCTTATCCATTACAAGAAAAAATCATAGATAATCTTGACTCTAGATTTTCTCCCTCAGTATTAGGAATGGATAAGGGTAACGTGGGAATGTCTGTCATACAGAACCTAATGGAGCATGTTGACTACAAAACCAAGAAATATAACAATAGAATAGTGCCGATAGATTTCTCTTCTCAAGTTAGTTTGGGAATGACTAGCGATGGGGAAGAGATAAAGTACAAGACAAAACCATTCCTAGTATCCATTCTTCAGGAGTATACTAATAATCACAAAGTAATTTACTCTTCTACAGACATGGATATGATTACAGAGTTGGAGAGAATGACATATACTAAGACACAAACAGGAGATATAGTATATAGAACTCTAACTCAAAGAGGAGGAAAGAGAGGAGAAGACCACTTCACTTCCGCCCTTCTTTGTGGTATAGGAGCTTATTATTTAACTAATGAATTTACCTCAAAGAGAAAAGAGAGAAGAGGACTAACCGTAGCATTATGGGCATAAGGAATGAACTATGACAGATGAATTAACTAAACCAGTTAAATTAGCTAAAGCCACATTTACCGTAGCCGGGGAACAGGATAATCCTTGGGTACTATCCACTGAAGCAGGAAAGACAGAGTATGGATTCGACCAATACAACCAAGTATTAAAACAATGTAGATTTTATTACAAAACAGATTCTCTTGCGTCTACAGTTTTAAATAAATTAGTTGAGATTGGAATCAATGACCTTGTGTTTGCAAAAAATGGTTTATCAGATAATGAGTTTAAAGTCTTTACATCCTTAAGAGATAGGCTGGTTGAATTTTGTTCTAGAATGGCCCTAGAATATTTAATCTCAGGACTTGTAGTTCCAGAGATTGGATATGGTAGAGTTGGCAAAGATGAGATAAAAGACTACGGAGTTAAGAAGTACGACTCCTTGGTTCTACCAGTTAACATGTTTCTTAGAGACCCATCTACAATTAAAATTGATATATCATATCTTTCTGACCAACCATCATATTTTATTCTAGTACCAGAACAAACAATTACTTTCATTAAAACTGGTGGTAGGTATCCTGATGGTAAAGAGGACAAAGAACTCTTTAAACAACTTAAATTAAGATTCCCAGATTTTGTTAAGGCGGTTATGGCGGGGGAAACTGAGATACTTTTAACTAATAAAAATATTATTAGAAGCAGGTATCTAACAGACAGCCCCTACCCAATACCTCATACAACATCATCACTGAGTGCGCTACAACAAAAGAGAAATCTAAGAAGAATGGACTTCTCAATTATGCAGAAAGTTATTCGTTCTATTCTACACATTAAGTTAGGTAGTGACGAGTTTCCTGTAACGGATTCAGAAGAGGATGTAGATTATATCGAGAACTTAAGAGCACAACTAAACTGGAGATTCGCTTCCAAGAGTCAGGATATGGAAAGAATCTTTCAATTCATTACTAATCACACAGTTGAATTGAAATGGGTCTCCCCAGATACAGCCGCCCTACTTGATGATAAGAAATATAAAGACATCAATAAGGAAATTCTTGATGGTCTTGGGTTCCCACAACTACTAATTTCAGGAGAGACAGAGAGAAGCAACACTTCTAGCCCAGAACTGGCATCTGCGTCTCCTATTAGAACTATGGAATACTTCAGAAGACAGCTTATAAAAGTTGTCAGAAGTATTTGTAATGAAATAGCAAAACAAAATAATTTTAAAACCGCACCCGATGTTTCTTTTAAAACATTGAATATGCATGAATTTAGGTCTTTTGTTGAAGCCTTAAGCAAGCTTTATGAAACAGGAGGATTGAGCAGACAATCATTCGGTGAATATCTTGGGTATGATTTCTATGACGAGTTTACAAAGCGAGAACAGGAACAAGAAATACTAGATAATAGTATTGTTCCACAGGTTGGAGCAGTTCCTTTTGGAGGAAAGGAAGTACAACAACCATCTGGTCAGAAAAATCAAGGAGATACTAAGGAAAAACCACCCGTTGAGAGTCCGCCAAAAGAATAAATATGGGAAAAATAAACTTT
>Ga0315273_10003347_pt1 | contig 19284 bp, 19 predicted proteins | sample YL17G02_0_MG_FD_205753 | JGI IMG/M metagenome (GOLD analysis project Ga0315273, IMG submission 205753) | Sediment microbial communities from Yellowstone Lake, YNP, Wyoming, USA - YL17G02_0 | ecosystem: Environmental > Aquatic > Freshwater > Lake > Sediment | place: USA: Wyoming | collected...
CTTTCACCTTCGGCTGCAATTCTATCCATAGCCGCGTCAGCTTGGCGATGAACTCATGCACCACATCGTGATCGTAGTTGTTGTTCAGTATCTCCACCCGCGCCTTCTCCGACAATTCGTATATCTTCGCCCATTTCATCATAATGAAACTGCGGTAGCCGCCCATCTCTTGCTGTTCGACGTTGTTTTCCATATTGTTTCACCAAACTGAAACATCACTTTTCCATTGTTTCATAATACTGAAACATCACTTTTCCATTGTTTCATAATACTGAAACATCACTTTTCCATTGTTTCATAATACTGAAACATCACTTTTCCATTGTTTCATCCGGTGATAACAATCGTTCCGTTCGGTAATGTCTGCTGTTTTGTTATCCTCGCAGCCGCCGCAGGGTTCGCTTCGATGACAATCCGCGCCGTCTGGTTCACTTGCGTCTGCAATGTGTTCACGCTCATCTGCAAGTTGTTGATGGCCTGCATGTTGATGAACGCGAAGCCGACAGCCGCGATGCCGATGACGATGCAAATCCAAAGCAGCATCTGGTGGTTCTTGATGGATGCGAACGCCTTGGCGAATTGCGCGATGGCCTTGGCGATCTGGTTGTCCACCCACGCCTTCAACTCCGAGCCTATCTCATCCGGCTTGACGTGCGACTGCGACTCGAAGAACGTCATCGGCATGAAGTCGTCGTCGTTCACGAATAGACGGGGGACACCTTCTTCCCACAGGCGCGGCTTTCCTCCGATGAAGAATCCGTTGTCGGGGTTGCTCTCATCAAAAATCCGGCCACGATCAGCCACCCACATCTTCCCGCGATGCTCCAACACCGCGTGTTCGATGTCGATTATCTTGTCACGGATATGGTTTCCTGACTTGCTGACGAAGCCGATGAGATAGTAGTTCTTTTTTCTATCGACCATCCGCAGTATCTTCGCCTTCCATATCGGGTCCGAAATCCTGCCGACAAAGAAAGCCAATGCGACCGCTAGAATCATTATCGAGAAAACGATTGAAACGACCAACCCCATGTCATCCGCCATATCAGAACCCCCTTCCACCCGGCGCTGCCCGTTGCTGGTTTATCCTCGGTTGGAACCGGCTCATCAGACCGCCAAGCCCTCCGCTATCGTCTTGCCCCTGCTCATCCTCTGGCATTTGTAGATCATTTCCAAACCCGACGAAATTCGGATCTGGAACGAGCGCTCCCAGCGATGCGTTCATGCGCCGTTCGATGCCGCTCTTGGTGCGCGTGAGGGAAAGCTCGCCCTGCCATCCGTAGTAGATGACGTTGAAGACCATCCGCAGCGAAGGCTCGCGCCGCGCCATATCGAAAAGGGAAGTCAGGATGATGGCGTCGTTCTGATACAGGCGCAGGAGCGTGTCGTCCGAAACCGTGCCGAGCATCTGCATCTTGCCGACCAGTTTGTTGAACTTCGGCTGCGCCTGACCGTCGAAGATGATATCCTCCTGATCTTCGAGCAGATACTTGGCATGGCTGAACGGGTCTTTTGGATTGAAGGAACCCGGGCGTGCGCGTTGGCCGTATTCCTGTAATGACCCCATGACGGCGTAATGGAGGAGAACCTTATTAAAATAATTACCTTAATTAACATCATGCTCGGCTTGGCGCATCTCCTTTTCCTGATCCTGTTGATGGTCTGCGCCTACGAAGACTTCAAGAAGCGGCGCGTGGCGGATGCGTTCGTCATCGCCAGTTGGGTGCTGATACTCGTCTTAGGGCCGACGCAGATGGAGTTTCTCATGCTGGTGGCCGCGCTCATCGTGGCTTGGCTCATTGCGCTCATCTTCCCCAAGTCCCTCTCGTGGGCCGATGTGATGTTCCTGCCAGCGCTCCTCGTCTTCTGCCTGTCGCTGTTCAGCTATGACATCGTGCTTCCGGTCTGCGCGGCATTGATACTCTTCCTCTTCGTCGAGTTTGAGAAGCTTAAAAAATCTTATCCTGCATTTATGTTGTTCCTCTACATCTACGCCGCCATCTTCGTATCGAACCTTCTTCTCAGAAATGGTCTTGCCCTTTCCTGATGTTCCACATCCGGATGATGTAGTAGAACGCGCCGAATATCCCAAGACCGGCCAAGAGGACTCCTAGCGTGGTCTTGACGTCCACATAAGGCGACACGATTGGGGTGTAAACATAAGTGATGTTCATCGTCGTGTTGGTGGTGATGTTCTGCGCCGGAGTGAGGCAGCCGGTCATCCCCCACAGGTTCGCATAGGCAGAGGCGTTCGTGGATGTCGCGTTGGAATCATAGGCGAAGCAGGAGACGTTATACACGCCAGCCAAGATGAGGTTGGTGAACGTCAGGTTCTGCAATCCGTTCGTTGTCATGCCAACGCTCTTGTTGTTCTGGAATACGTTGTTGAGATAGAGCGAACAGACCAGCGTGCGGTTGTTGGAGTTGTTCGTGAAGGACACGTTCGCCGTGGTCAGGAACTTACAGTTCGCAGGACCGAAATAAGTGTTGTTGGTCGGATAGACCAGAACCAGAGAAACGATGTCCGTTGGCGTGTAATTGAAGTTGGCCTGAACGGTGCAGTTGGGCGTGTTGTTCAGGAACTCGGCGTAGGTCGAAGAGCTTGTGGAGTTGTGGATGGTGCAGTTGCCATAGATGATCGTCCAGTTGAAGAACGTGTGGTCGGTCACCACATTGGCCACGATGCTCCTGTTCGCCGGTATGACGAAATTGAACGCGCTGCCTGTGCCATTCAGCACGGTCAGGTTCGATGTCAAGTTCAATCCGGTGAAATTGAAGTTGGCTTGGACCGTGCAGGCCGACGTGGTGTTCAGGAACTCGGCGGTCGTGAGGCTTTCGGTCGTGTTCGCTATCGTGCAGTTGCCAGCCACCACGCTCCAATTTACGAAGGTGTAGTTGATTATCATGCTGGCGTTGATGGAGAGGTTGGCAGGTATCGTGAAGTTAGTCGCGCTCCCTGTCCCGTTTATCACCGTGAGATTGGAGGTGAGTATGGTTTGTATCGTCACGTTCGCGCTGTAAGCGAGCGCGGAGATGGTCGTGCTCGACCAAGCTTGAGCGGAGCATGACCAGTTATCTCCGACGGTGAGGTTGGTGATGTTTCCTAAAAGTGAAACAGTATTATTGGTGATATTATATCGGCTGTAAGGCTCGATGGCCATATAATCAACGACTATGCCCGTATGCGCGCTGTTTCCTATTGGATGATGGTTGAAGTTCACCCACACGCTCCCGTTCGGGGCGTATTTCGCTGTGGAGAAATTTCTTCTAGTTGTTAGCCCGAAAGCGTTTGTGGTCAGATTATACAGGTCCTCCCAATCCGTTCCGTTCCAAATCTCGACTTCCACATAATGCGGCCCTGCGGTGTAGAAATATCCTGCGTTGATGACCAGATTGAAAGCGTTGGAGAGATTGATGGATGAGTTGGTCAGATTGATGGTTCCGTTGAATGGCGGGCCTGCTTGCTCCGTGATGGTCCAGTTGATGCCATCGTTGAGGATATTGGTGGCGTTCGCGCAGGTGTTGATCTGCGTCGAGCTATTCGTGCAGGTCTTCGTTGCCGTCAGGTTCTGCGGCCCGTTCTGCAAGACGCCGTTCTTGTAGAAGGAGACATTGACGAGCATGGTCGCGTCGTTCGAGTTGATGGCTGTGACGTTGCAGGAGAGATTGGTGGTTGGAGCCGAAGGCCAGATGGAGATGGAGGAGATGTTGGTGAAATTCGCCACAATCCCATTTGAGTTGTTCGTCCATGCCCAATAATCCGTCCCATTCCCGACCCAGAAACCCGGCCAGTTTGTAGCATTGACTCCATAACTAGAAGATGACCAACTTGGAGGAGAGGTCGCATTGAGAAGAGTTCCGTTTGGCGCTCTTTCCCAGATTCCAGTCCCGTTAGGATAGTAATAGATGTTTCCGATTCCTGAAACATTGTAGATGCTTGTGCCATTGAGGTCTTTTACCCATACTGGTCCTGTCAGCGTATTCTGATAAAATGTGTTGTTGCCGGAAGCGGAAGCTGCTATGCTGATGACTGAGGTGATAGAATTGCTTGCTGTGATTAGAGTGTTGTTCTTCATTATGTTGTTCTGCCCGGTCAAGATATAGACTGGTGGAGAACGTGATGCCCCTGATGCGGATGAGTTGAATGTGTTGTTGGTGATATTATTATCGTTAGAAGTTGCGAAATAGATCACACCGTTAGTTAAGGTATCGTTGATGGTCTGGATATAGTTGTTGATTATGGTGTTGTTCCCGCTTGCGAAGAGATAGATGCCTCTTGAAGACGAGTTATAGACGTAGTTTCCGTCGAGCGTGTTGTTGTTCGAGTTGGATTGGAGATAGAAACCTATTGAGTTGAGGACGGCTATGTTGTTGTGGAGATAGTTTCCGCTGCTGCCTGATAGGAAGAAACCGTATTGGGTCGCGTTGTAGGCATAGTTCCCTGTGAGGTTGTTGTTCGATGGTGATGTCACAAGAAAGAAACCACGCAAACCGGCATTGTAGGAACTGCAATTTATGATGCTGGCTCTGTCAGTCGTTGAGAAGAGGACGAAACCGTAGGAAGAAGAATCGTTTGACGTATCATTGATGAGTGTGTTGTTAGAACCGGAGTAGATATAGATGCCAGTCGATTGATTTGAAGCGAAGCTGTTTGTGATGGTATTGTTGGAACTGGAAACGATGAACACACCTCTGTTTCCAGATATGGCTGTGTTGTTTGAAACGTAATTGAGAAAACCACCAGAGTTGATATTCACCCCGTCCCCGTCGCCATGTATTGTTTCCGTGTTGTTCGCCATCTGCGCGTAAGAAGCTCCGCTTATGGTTATGGCGCTGCATACGCCGGTCGAACCGCTGCAAGATGTATTGTAGCTCTGATTGATGGTGTTGTTCACGAGTGTAGAATAGTTCGCGGAAGCGGTCTTGATGTAGATTCCTATCGAGAAGTTGTTTATGATGCAATTCCTTATCGTCGAATTGAAATGGGTCGAATAGATGCCATACGTCGCCGTTGTGTTGTTTCCCGTGATGGAGAAACCTAAGCAATCAACCGTGACGTTGCTCGCATTGATGGTGATGGCCGTGAATCCATTGACGGCGATATTGCCGGTCAGGTTGTAGAGGCCGGACGAGTTGATGATATACGGCCCCGCGCTGATGTCCGGGTCGATGAACTGCTCCGCTTCGTTGGCGGTGAATGAGATATTGAAATGCCCGATCTGGTTGAACGGGATTTCAATCACCATCTTCCAGTCGAGAGAGACGGAGGAATCTATCGTGTCGGTCGGCTCCCCTTCGGTGTAGTTCAGACCCGCATAATAGGTTTCATTGTAGGGATAACAGACCTCAGAGTCGTTCTCATCTATCGTGCAATTCGCTATCTCGGTTGCGCCGTAAATCTCCTGCGGGTCGAAGAGCGGGATGAAATAGCCGGACATCACATCGGTCGTCGAGTCCAACGTGACTTCATCGAACGGTATGACATCCGCGTCGCTCGTCAGATGCAGGATATATGAATGGTAGGTGCTGTCTCCGTCGAGGATGATGTAGTCGGCCTCGGTCTGCGCCATCGCCACGTCATAGGACCACGCGCCGAGTTCCGGTGATGGTATATCGCCTTGATTCGGGTTCCTTGTTCCGTAGCCTTCCGTCTCATACGTGTGCGAGCCGTCGGTGATGATGGCGGCGTTCGTGGCTTCGTAAGTGGTCGATGGGAACTCGACGAAGGATGAGGCTAGGGAGATGGTGAGAAGAAAGATAACCGCGAGGATCGGGTATCGCACGTTAAGACCCCGCAGGTGTGATAAATCTCTTCGGATACATGTTGGCGATGTAGTGATAAGAACCGATTATCCCGATGCCCGCCAGCAGCAAACCCATCACATTCTCGAAGGTCGGATACAGCCGGGAATACACAGCGACATCCCCGCCAGTCCCGGTCGTCGTGGTGCTGTTCGCGGTGATGTTCTGCGTCTGGTTCAATGTGGTGATCTGCCCTGTCTGGACTTCGATGCCGGAGGACATCACCAAGAGAGCGAGCGGGATGAGGAGGAGGCTGCCGAGGACGCCGACGACCTTGAATGAGGGCTTCATCTCCGCGACGATGATGAGAACACAGCAAACTAGACCCCAAAGGGCGAAGACATCCGCACGCATGGTTGGTTAATCACCTCATAAATTTTAAGGCTATCGCTAAGGGATTTGAAATAGAAAAAGGGGTGGCGGGTGGGCGACCAACCCACCCGCCGATATTGCTCTTTTTGGGGTATCTGACCTATGCAATTAGCGCACAGAGAAGAACGCCACAATCGCTAGGATGATCAAGACAATGATCAACAGCGGGAGCAGGTTCGCCAACGTGAGGTTGGTTCCAGTCAGGCCAGAGCAGGCCACGGCGGTCACTACGGCAGGCACGACGGCGGCCACACCGATGAGGACCACGACCATCAGGCCAATCAAGACCTGAACGAGTTGCATCTGACCCTCGTTTGCACCGAACTCTTTGCTGACTTCGCAGTCAAGCAGGTTTTCGTTCAACATGTTCATACATAATCACCTTATTGTATCGAGATGGATGTTTTCGGACCTATTTAAATATTAACGCCGGTCGGTTCCGCCTCTTTTTGCTCTTGAACTCTCCGTAATTGTCCTGTATCTCCTTCAAACAGATGCGTAGATCGCCTTTGGAGATGCGGAAACGGCGGCCAACCATGATTTCGATGTTCTTCACATCCTCTTCCGCACCGGCGAAGGAATCGTTCTTGATGAGTTCAATCAGTTTATGGTAGAGGAAGGATGGCTTCTTCTTCTTGGTCATGGCACGACCCCTAATGGTTGATGGCTTTCATCACTGCCCAACCGACCACCACCATGAATCCCAATGCGTAGAGTATCAGCAACGGGGGCCAGAACGCGGCTGCCAATATCAGCGCCGGGAATATGATGAGAACCTTCACGTCTGCCCGCGTGTTGGCGAGCAGCACCCAACCTCCGAAGAACGACAGCACCAGCACTCCGATGAGGGCGGAATTGCCGAGTATCATCATCAGGCCGGAGCCGATGATGTTTTCGATGACTTGAAGACCTGCCATCAGCTTGCACCCCGCACGAACTCGACGTATGCGAATACGAGAAGCATGTTCATTATTATCAGGATTGGGAGGACGAAGAACGGAGGCTGGCATGTCGAACCGGGCGCGAACGCCCCGCAGCTTGCCCCGAACAGGAACTGCGTCGGGAAAACGAACAGGTTGGAGATGGCCAGCAAGATAGACAACGGGATGATGAACATGGCGCTGAATCCCAAGAAGAGGGAAGCGAGGACGAGTCCGGCCAGTCCGAGCAGCGTCACAACCCCGGCGTCGGAGGTCACGGCGCTTGCGAGCGTGTTCAACAATCCGGCTCCTGACATGGATCCGCTCTGGTTGGTGAACAACTGCATGAGCGGAGCCTGATATCCGATGAGGTAGAGGCCGAGTTGCATCGTGAAAATCAGGACGAAATAGTAGGAGAGTCTCATAATCAAACCCCGGTTTGCCTTAGATACAGCATCGATGCGGCCACCACTCCCGCCATCGTCGTCAGGAGTATCGGGGTGACTACGAACCCGCCGAAGTCATACACCACGGCGGCTGGATTTAGGATGGTCGCCAGCACGAGGACCGCCAACCCGCCCATCGCCGCTCCATCAATCGTGTATCTTGAAAGACCGGCTGCCACCAGCATCGCAATCACGAGCGCGATGAAGTAATAGGCCCAGCCGGAGATGATGCCCCCTCCCTGCAAGGCGGTGGTGGCGAGACTGGTCGGGCTGGTGCTGTTCCCATACGAGAAGGTCGTCGGGAACGGGGTGAAATTGGCGAATCCGATAGCCTTGAACCACGGATAGACCACATACATCCCCTCCGTTGTCGGCTGGTAAGACAGGCTCCCTCCGGTTGCGGTTGTGGATGTCGTGTTGAAGACCAGCGTGGCATTGCCTTGGAAGTTCCTGAAGATATACATGCCGAACGCTTGGAGCGTCGAGTTTGGGGAACTGGTGGAGAACACGATAGGGATTGTGCTATTGACGATGGTGGAGCCCGGCAGAAGCACATACTGGACGTTCTGGAATACATCCGTGAAGTTCGGAGGAGGCGTGTTCGGGTTGATGCTAGAGAGCTTGATCTGGATGCTGGTCGCCGGTCCTGCGACGAACTGGAACGACAGGTTCTGATATCCTGTCGCGGACACGCTCACCTGATAGGTGTTGAGTTGTATCAGCGCGGCATAGACAGAGCCTGTGATGTCCGATGTGTAGCTGGTGGTCGTCGGGACGAGGGTTATGCTGACCACCGCTCCGTTGATCTGCGCGTTGTACTGGTTCAGTATCTGGAACGTGTAGAACGCGCCAACCGAGGAATTGATGAGGAAGATGGTCTTGTTCAGCGAATAAGCCGAATAGTTCATGGCCGGTGTGGTGATGACCGAAGAGAGATACCCGGCAGAAGAAAGAACCTCTGTCGCAGTAGCCACTCGGTTGAAGGAGGGCGGTGTGATACAGATGGTCGCGTTCGTGCTGGTGTTGCTGATGGTCGTCGTCGATGTCGTTCCGTCATCTCCTGTCCAAACGTATGTCCCTTGGAACGACCCGTTTAATGGTGTGAGGAGAACCGCGTCTTGGAAGAGATAGAAGATTGACTGGGTGTTGGTTCCGTTGCACACAAAGAAACCGGATTGATTGACATCTATCGAAGCCGAGCTTGTCGTCTCGTATGTCGAGCCGTTGGCTAATGTTGCTTTGTAATACCACGTCCCGTTCGCTGTCGAGAGAGGCGGGATGGCGGTGTTGGTCGTGAAGACATAGTTGGGGGCGACTCCGCTATTCGACATGGACGTGTTGCTCGTTCCGAACACGAAGTAAGCCGATGCGGAAGTGGCGTTGGAGAGAGTGAAGTTGAGATACGCCTGCGTGTAGATATGCTGATACGCGGTAGGGGAGGAGAAAGACACGGAGCCGAAGTAATTGCCGATGGTGGTGTTGGAGGTCGTGTTGATGGCGCTGGCGTTCTCTCCATCTGTTGCGAACACGCTCACCGACCAGTTATCCCCCACATCGAACGGGGCGGCTGGGTTGTAGATGAGGATTGGTGTGTTGTTGAACACCTGCGCGACACCGGCTAGAGAGGTCTGGTTCACCCCGTTCTTCAACCACGAATAAGAGATGTTCATAGGGTGCGGATCGCGGTGGCTGACGGTTATGTTGAACCACAAGTCCCCCAACTGGTAGGCAGAGCCATTCGGTGAGATGGATAGTTGGGTGATGTTGGGAGCGAAGTTTATGATGTAGAATGTCTGTGCGCTGGAGTTCACAAAATCCGTCGAGTTGTAGCAGAGGACTCTCCACACGAATGTCCCGTTGTCGGAGAAGTTGATGGTGAATGTGGTGCTGGCGTTGTTCGTGGCCGGGATGCCGGTTGAATTGACGACACCATTCACGGTCAGGTTGGCGGAGTAAGCCGCATTGCTATTCCCCGTGCAGTTGAAGGCGATAGGGACGGTGGTGGTGTTGAGAGGATAGGCGTATCCATTCGGCGGGGATAACAACAACGACAGGAATGTCGAGTTCGGGGGAGCGGTCGGGTAGGTGATTATGACGATGCCATTAGCTCCGACTGCTCCGACTTTGTTGTATGTTGCACCTCCGCCTCCTGCACCTGGAGCGGTGCCGGCGGTTGCGTCGGCTGTGTTTCGTGTTGCGCCTGTCCCACCAGTAGGACACCCACCGGATGCGATTTGTGAGGTGATTGCGAATGTGCCACCTCCTGCACCTGGAGCATAACAAGTAAGGACGCCGGTGATATTTGACCAGATACCAGGGCCACCAGCACCACCGAGAGATGAAGATGAGTTATTACCAGGGCCACCAGCACCAGCACCTCCACCTCCTGCGGAGTTTGCACCTACACCCCCATTATATCCTTGGCCGATGGTGCCGTTGCCTCCATTAAGGAAGTAATAACCATCACCACCAGAACCGGAGCCTCCGTTGTTGTCGGCGGGGTTCATGCCAGCGGGGTCAGAATTAACACCACGGCCCCCGCCTATTGAGGTTAAGAGTGTATCAAATGAGGAATTGCCGCCCCGTTTTTGGTCGGCCAATAAACCGGCGGCTCCGACCGTGATGCTGTAATTTGTCCCGCTGATGACTGCCACGGTGGAGCAATTAACACCACCACCAGCACCACCACCATCCCCACCACTTCCTTGAGTAGAGCCACCAGGCCCTCCCGCTGCAATTACGCAGGCATAGACATTCATAGAATGGTTCGCATTAAAAGAGCCGTTGGCGGTGAAGGTGTGGACGGTCCAGTTTATGCCCGTCGTGGAATTTATATAAGTGGTCTCGGTGCCACCAGTCCCCCAATAGGACCACTCGGTGTATTCCTTCCCGAAGACGACCGGGAATATATCGACCACTCTCAGTTCTTTCCGGGTGAAGCGCACGATGACCTCCGCCGTCTTCCCGTCTTCGACATATAGCTGGGAGAGGTCTTCCTGCTCGATGATGCGGGTGGCGGTTATGATCTTCGTCCCTTTGATGGAGGTCGTGTTCCCCTCGGTGATGATATTCGGGACCACGCGCTCATAGCTCTCGTTCTGGTAGAAGAATATCTTTTGGACCGATGCTTCACCATCCTGCCAGCCGCCGGATACCATATCCGTGTCCAGTTGGATGTTCCTGTCCTTCGGGGTTATCTGCACCTTGAAGTCGCAGATGTATGGGTTTCTCCCGCAGTCTTGGATGAAGTTCTTGGAGTTGATGTGGTTCGCCACTTTGAAGCCCATGACAGGCTCCTCTTTCATCTCGTCCGCGTATAGAAGATAGGACAAGCTGCCGGTCTTCACATCGGTTATCTCCAAACCTTCCGCCAAGCTCAACGTCTCATAGACCTTTCCGTCTTTCAATTTGGTGGAACCTATGACGATGGCGTCTGCGGAGAAGACGATGGAAGAGAACAGGAGGAGGGCGAACAGGAAGAAAGTCTTGAACCTGACCATCCGCATCCACCTGCGCCAATGCTCTGTTTCTTCCTCTTGCCCTTTCATCTTCGCAACTCCTTACTGCCCTTCCCTCAGAGGAATGGCGTAGCTGATGACCGATAGGAATATGGCGATGAGGAGCCATAGGGGGATTAACTGGATGAGGACTATCAGGACGCTCGTGAAGTCTCCGGGGACTGCGCCCGCCTGCAATGCGGCCACGGTCGGGTTGATGAAGTTATTGACCAGCGTTGGCACTAGGACCAGATAGAGGAAGAACACGACGAGGAATACCAATAGACTTATCAGCGTGATTTGGCCTTTCATCGTTTTCATCTACATCCCTCGTTTCCCTATGTTCTTTATGAACCTCCCGAATCCTTTTGAACCTAACCCTATGCTCTTCGCTTTGGTCGGAGAAGCCGCGTTCAACTGCTCCGCCGTCGGGAGGAAGCCGAACACGTTGTTGCCGTATTTCTGCAATAGCCCTTTCCTCTTCAGGAACGAAGGCGACTTGGCTTCCCCGAACTTTATTTGGGAAGACATGACGCTGATGAGATCGGAGTATTGGGTCCGCGCCTTAGACTTCTGGATAGCGAACTTAGGAACTTTCATGCCCGGCCTCTTCTTCTGCTTCTTCATCTTCAACGAGGAAGGCCACCACCTAGTCGTTATCTCCGGTTTCACATATCTCTGTATCTGTATCTGCGTCTGCATCTGAGTCTGGGTTTGCGTCTGGACTTGGCTCTGTATCTGCGCCTGTGATTGGATTTGGGATTGAATCTGAGTCTGGGCTTGCGTCTGCGTCTGCGCTTGCGTCTGGGCTTGGGTGCTCGCTTGGCTCTGCGCTTGGATGGACGCCCGCAGTTGCGCCGGAGTCTGCACCTGCGTCTGGGCTTGGGTGCTCGCTTGGCTCTGCGCTTGGATGGACGCCCGCAGTTGCGCCGGAGTCTGCACCTGCGTTTGGAGAGAGGATTGCACCGCCGCTCTGGAATACAAAGGTGTCTGGACTTGGCGCGATACCGGAGCTTTCACCGTAATCGACCTGCTGGCGGATGCCTGCGCTTTATAGGCAATCGGCTTCTGCGCGAGACTCTCCTTTGCCGCAGCCACCAGTTCTTTTGAATAGGAATAGGTCGGCGAACTCACAGAAACAATCTCCGATGGAACAGACACCAACCTCGCTATGGGAGCGCTCGTTGTGGATACGCCCATCGTGGTCTTTTCCGAAGAAGCCAGACCGCCGGGGACCGGAGCGAACTGGACCGGCATGGACACGGCAACTTTCGCCAGTTGATAAGCGGCGGCCTGTCTTGCGGCCCCGAGAGGAGTTCCGACATTCTCCGGGTTCAGAAGACCCTCGCTCATCACACGGGCGGCGTTGCTGCTGATGCGCGAGGCTTGACCCGCAGCCGTCTCTCCGACAGGCTTTGTCAGGAAATCAAGTCGGGCCTGCGCTTTCTCGGCAGCGATAGAATACGCCCCAGCCCTCCCCTCAATCCCTGAGACGAATAGCTTATTAACGGGATATTGAAGTTGGCGGAGGAGGTTCTGCCGTTCGATATCCGCCGCGATCTGCTGGCCGTATGGACCTTTCGATGAGAGGCTGGTGAGGACGTTCTGATATTGTTCCGGCGATTCAAACGAAGCCCCACGGATGACTCCGCCCTGCTGGATAGGATACAAATCCTCGATAGCCTCTTGGCTGTATTTGGAGAACTTGGAAGCGAGGGTTCTGGTGTTCTGCGCTTCTTGGAACTTGATGTTCGCCTCTCCTAATGTCTTCGCGGTCCCTCGCGACACCTCATCTTCGCTGATGATGTTCATCTTCGTCATGGCTCTGGCTTTCTCCTGGTCGAGATAGACGGTCCGTGATACAGGATCGAGTTCTTGCGCCCCGAGAACCCGATAAGTGGTGGCGATGGCTTTCGGGATATCCTTGCCGAGTTCGACACCGGCAAGCAGGCCCAAGCCGGTCCCAAGCGCGACATACGGCTTGAATATGAAGTTGTCGTTCTCGTCCTGCTCGATGCCTCCGATGATGCTCCCGCCGAGGATGAGCGCGGACTCCCCCGCGTATTTCCCGAACTCGGTCCCGAACACCTGCGCCCCATACTTGGATGAGGCCGCCATGACTGGGGAAGCGATGGTCCCGATGACTGGAATTTTCACGATGCCCGCCCCGAGCTTTCCAGCCAATGTCCCTGCGGCTCCGATGAGTTTGCTGGCGGCGTAATACTTCCCGACCGTTGCTCCGAGAGAGGTGGTGGACGCGATGTATTCTGCGCCCAAGTGCGGGAGTGTGGCCTCCTCTTCGGGTGAGACATACGCGCCGGACAGTTGCTTCTCCCTAATGCTCAGGATGGCGGCGGTAGCTGGAAGAGCGGTCCCGACATACAGGCTCGCCTTGACGATGTCCTCCCCCGTATAGACGGCCAGCTTCCCGAAACCGGATATGGTCCCTCCGATCTCCGGCCCGAATTGGGCTTCCAACGCAGATTCCCGTTCTTTGATATACTTCTGCGTCTGGGTATCCAACGCTTCGTTGAAGGACCAAGTGGGGGGCTGGTCTTCGGAGTAGAAGGCCACGAACGGCCCCTTGCCGATTTGGATTGTCTTTATCTCATTCTCCGGCTTCTCGTATGAAGGCACTTCAGGCGCAACAGGGACTGGCGGGAGTATCTTGTAGGTGAGCGTGTCGTATTCCGTCGTATTCAGGCCGGTCCCGAAGTCGGAGACATTGACAGGAACTTCAAAACTCTTTATCCCGACCCGCTCCTCGTAAGCCTCTTTCGTTTCTGTCGTTGCAGATGGTCCATAGATAAGTCTGTATTGCTCTGGCGTCAGTTCTCCCAACGGAGCGGGTCCAAAGGTCCATAGCGTCAGTTCTCCCAACGGAGCGGGTCCAAACACATTCTCGTCTTGGACGGTGATGGAAGTCGTCGGAGATGAACGGACTATCTTCGTGACCTTCAGCTTCCCTCCAAGTTCCTTCACGTTCGTGGTCCCTGTCAGTTCGGCCTGCTCGATCTGCTTGGCCCTGACCTTCTGGTAGCTCGCCCCTCCCAAAACTCCTGTGATTTTCGGGAGCAGTTTCTCGCGGACGGTCTTCTCTGGCAAACCGGATGAGAGTTCGAGCGCGTAGATGTCGGCTTCCTGTGCCTCGCCGAGGATATCCCCTTTCGATGCGGCGGTCGAGAGGTATTCCTTTCCGATGTACAGACGCGTCTCCTTCCCGGTCGGTGGTGTGAGCGTCTTCTCCGAATATCCACCCGTTAGCGGGTCGTAGGTTCTCATCACCTGCGCTCCGGTCAGCCCTTTGATGACGATCTTCGGCTCCGCAGCCGATGGGAACCGGGAGCCTTGCGGGGTTGTGGCCAAGACCTGCCGGTAATCCACAGCCCCGGTGAGTGCGCCTTGGTTGGATGCGTCCATCATCGGATTCGGTTGGAACCCGCTCGTCTCGTATCCCTTGACCGGAGTGGTCTTCCCGAGGACTTGATTTCCTCTATCCTCGGATATCCCCGCCTGCTCCAGCGTCAGCTTTATCAATGCGGCTTTCTCGGCCTCTGTCAATACGGGGTTCTTGTTGATTTCGGAAGCCGCGTCATACGCCTTGCCGCTCGCTGTCTGCTGGACGTTCTGCGCGATGTTCTTCGCGATGTCATAAGCCGCCGCCCGGACTCTTGGGTCTTCGGTGCTTTGGCCTTGGGCTATCCCCGCGTAATACCCGCTCTGATCTATCGGAGACATCCCGGAGCCGTATGGATAGTCGTATCTTTTCAACCCAGAAAAGTCAGCCGCGCTCCCAGTGATTTCTCCAGCTTGGTTCGTCCAGACGTATTCACCGGATTGGGACAGACCGAGGTATCTCCCGCCTTGGACCGGATTGAGCGAGGTGGTCTTGGCGATCTCTTTCGGAGCTTCAACCTGAGCGGGAGCTTCGTATGGCTGGTTCATCTGCTGCGCCGCAGGGGGTTGCACATTTTGAGGATTGATGGGGGTCGAGCCGAACTGGATGGCCGGATTCGGGGTGGGGAAGATACCGACCATGGCTACCAACCCCTCTTCGCTTTGCTAAAAACACGGTAGATTGTGTCGCTATAAGATTCTTTCCCGCGAATGAACTGGTCAATCTTCGACTTGGTGTTGAACTGTATCCTGATGAACGTGCCGTATTTGCTTCGGCGTCTCCGTTTTGCCATAGCCACAAATGGGAGGCGGAGTTTATAACACGTTTGTATAACAAAATTCCCGCTCAACATCATATCAGTAAACCATTTATAAAGGAAATCAACTTTCTGGCCAGTTTCACATATCATATTGGTAAACCTTTTGAAGTTGGTTTACTTATATGATGTGGGCTATTTTTTCAGAGGTGTTTGTAGAATATAGAAGTGGTTTATATGCGTGTTAAACCATATTAGATAGGTGCGATTATGTATCAAAAAGAAAAGGAATCTCAAAGGAACCTAGACCCAAAAAGAATCAAGTGGATCAAAGAGTGGCGTCAGAAAAAACTACCACAAATTAGAAGGGATGTCATCTCGTTTTATAGTGATGGAAAGAACGAATGTGCCTGTTGTGGAGAAAAAGGATTTGACTTTTTAAGTATTGACCATATCGCCAACGATGGTTTTCTATCTAATAAGAACATCCATGATGGGGGGCATGGTGTCGGAACAACATTTTATGCTTATCTTAGGAGTAGAAACTTTCCTATGAAAGACAATCTTCAGGTTCTATGTATGAATTGCAATTTTTCTAAAAAGAAAACTGGTGTGTGCGCACACAAAAGGCAAAAGCCTAAACTTTAATACCCGAAGATGCTCTTGCTCTTCCTTCCGCGCCCGCCTTGTTTCGGTAGGTTCAGCCCGATCAAGCCGCCTTTTGGTATCTGAACCCCCATTTTTGATGGCCTAAATAGGCTCGGAAGGCTACCTTTTCGGCCCATATTACTCGTATTCCGGGCCGGTTTTCCGAACAAAATGCCCTGCAACACGGTCTTCCCTGCCTTGGTGGGGGGGCGAGTGGAGCGCACCGGCTGATCCAGGATGGCCAACCTTACGCCTGAACTTCCAGAGAACCTCGTCGGCTTCTGCGGCGTGGTGATATCGAAGCCTCCGCTGTTTGAACCCGTGAACATGAGCGGCTGGTGCATCTGCTCCGGCCCGAACCTCTTGGGGGGATACATCTGGGATGGCTGTTGTGTGGCGATGCCCTGTTTCATGCCAGAGAGGAACGGTTGGATGGCGTTGAAACCGGCGGCGAGCTTCTCGCTCGGCGTTCTGCGCGGAGTCCGCTCGTTCTCATACGCCTGCTGGATTTCCTTCGCCTTCTCCTCCTCTTTCCTATCACGGCGGGCTTGCTCGATGGCGGCTTTCTTCTCAGCCTCGATCTCCTTGCGCTCGGCGCTCTCGGCGGCGCGTTGAGCCTTGAAGGATTCAACGGATTTGCCTACGCGCTCTTTCGCCACGTCTAAAATAGAAGGCTTCGGGGGAGGCTCGGAGTGGGCGCGTGTCTCCTCTCGGATCGTCTCTCCGAACTGCTCATCCGGCTTGTCTTCCTCTGCCATGAGTGATGAACGCAAGAGGAAAATAAAAAGGTATCTACAAGCCCTCCTTCTTCGTCATCAGGAATAGGACCAGCAGCCAAGGCCATAGAAGCCCGAACTGGGCGCAGGTTCCGAGATGGATATGCCTGTGATCCTCGCCAGAAAGATAGGCGCAATAGAAAAAGACGAGGACGGCTGGGAGGAGCCAGAGGGAGAGGAGGATGGACTCGAAGAGGAAGGGCATCCATTCATCTCGTGTATCCGCACTCTATCATTATGTCACCAAGAGTCAGATAAAGCTCATCCAAGCGAGATACAAGAATGGGCACGCGCACCTTTCCTCCGAAGTTTATCTCCCCCGTTTTCTGGATTTGAAACGCCTCCATATCGAAGAGAAGGCGCTCCATATCATCTCGAAATTCCTTCGCTTTGACTTTGTCCTTCTTCGCATGTCTTGCAGCCGGAAGGACCAGATACATCGCGGTCAGATGGTTGAGTGCGTCCGCCCCGGCTTTGAACTCCCCTTGCCGGAACTTGAAAAAGTCTTTGAGAAACTCAGAACGCTGTTCTGCATAAGCGGTTTGGTCTATCAGCGTTGTCGTCATTGTCTTGTTGTGTTTGTCTTCCAAATCCATTATATCACCTGAACAACACTTTATACCCCATGTCGCGTAGCTTGGCTCCAACCGCCGCCTTGATGATCTTGGCATTGTGTGCTCCGATACCATCTTCTGAGAAAGCGGACTGGACAGAGGCGATATTGAAACGTGTGATGCCGACACCCGGCTCTGACGACATGAAGTTATCTTTATCGAGGACTATCTTACTCACATATTCATCGAGCCTTTCTTTGGTGAGTTGAACACGCGCCATCGGCTCCGGCCTTCCATCGCTCAACTTCTTGGTCTTTCCTGTGATGACATCCGTTGAGAAGTTCTTTCTTGTGATTTCATAATCCTTCAACAATTTCATGCTTGGTTGCCTAACCCATACATCTCCGAACTTCCAATTCCTAAGATACCCATTCGCGCTCATCCGGCTGAAGGCGACATTACGTTTATACCATTTGGATTGTTTTGCGTCGTAATGGACCGGATCGTAGATACGCACGGCACATCGTTTCTTCGTGTAATTGATGCGCCTACATTCTATCAGGCACGAAGCAAGTTGCGAGATGCGTTTGTCTGCGAGATTCAACTCCGGGACCGTGTTCAATAGAATTAGGTTCATCGGGCGAAAAGTCTGGAAAATTTGCGTGATGCGGATATTGTCTTCGCTGTGCCAAGAGCGGGAGTCTGCGGCTGCCCCTAATTCCTCGAATAGGATAGCGGAACCTTTTGGCATCTCGCCCGCCTCTGCTTTCTCTAAGAGAGCGACGAACTCTGTCGCGTTGAACACGATGTTCTTCCCTGAGAAATTCGGGTCGATCATCTCGCATAGGCTGAGCGCCGTAGTTGATTTACCTGAACCCGGCGGCCCGTATAGTATCCCGATCACGTTCCGGTTCTGGCAATACACCCGTTGCCACACCCTCTTCAGCCACACGTTGCTCGTCTTTCCCTTCCAATGCCCCCACGGTTCCGTCATTGGAACCGGGGATATGTGCGGGCAAAGTTTCGACAGGTTTGACATTCTTCTCCACCTCGGTATCGTAAAGTTCGTTCTCGTCTGGCATATCCACAGAGACAATCCTATCGTTGAGGATGTCCATGTCGTCCATCAATCCGTATTCCCATCCGAGTTTCTTCAATGCTAAACGTAGATTGGTGGATTCCTCGACGGGGCAGGGAGGGTATCTCGGCCCAGCCATACTTCGGACGGGTTGCAATATCTCATAGAGCAGATCGACGCCATTACAAAATGACTGCACGATGTCCTTGTATGTCATGCCTACGTTCTCATCGGCGGTTGCGTCGTATGTCTCATGCGGGAGTTTCAATATCTGTTCATGGAGCTTGACGAGATACATTGAGAGGTTTGGGATGTAGAGAATCTTCCTCTGCAACTCTTCTTCGCGGTATTCATTCGTGTTGAACGGAGCCATAGGATTTCACCTGCAAACCACTACCGGTAGTGGTCGGAGGTAGCAGACACTACTACCGGTTGTGTCTATATCATATCTACATTTAAATAGTATATGCGCCCAAAAAACAATATTTCGTGGTTAATAAAGCATTTATAGGTAATACCATTATTTACCACCGAATGAATATACACAACGTAAAAACAAATAAACTATTCAATTAGCCATAGAAAGGCCCCTTTTTTGTCGTCGGAGAAGGGGGCTACTCACTTTTTCACGGCGAATAGATCAGGAACGCTGAGGTCTGGCCGCTTATCCCACCGCCTATCAGCGCGGGGATGCTTGTCCTTGCTCCCTTTCGGGCGACCTCCCCTCCAAGTCTTATCCAATTTCTTTGCGGCGATGCCCGCCTTGGTCCTATCGGATATGCTCTTGCGTTCCTGCTCGGCTATCCAAGCGGTGATGAAAAGAAGGAGGTCGGTTGTAGGATTTGCTACGGTGGTGTCGGCCCAAGGCTCTTGGATGGACTTGATAGCGATGCACCGCTTCTTCAACTCGGCGATGAGTGTCAGCGCATCGATGGCCTTGAACCGGCTCAATCTGTCCAGCTTCCATACCATCAGGCAGTCCACTTCTTTTTGGGTCAGCCTTTCAATCATGGCCCGAAACTCCTGGCGCAGGAATG